>JACCEA010940189.1_pt1 | contig 37081 bp, 70 predicted proteins | sample 7449851 | NCBI WGS metagenome assembly JACCEA01 (sample SAMN15323453, study PRJNA562643) | freshwater metagenome | isolation source: river surface water | place: USA:Blue River Watershed | collected 2017-08-18 | reverse complement strand
GTAATAGAGTAGAGTGGGCCATAGAAGGGAAATATTATCCTTTTAAAGATTATCTGGATAAACTTGAAGAATCTGAAAGAATTATGGTATTGTTAAAATATGCTAATTACAAAAGTTGAATATTTCCCCGAATCAAAAATTCAGGAAGATCTTGTTGGATTATCATCCAGAGAGTTATTTTCATCTACCACCAGAAAATTGATTGATTTTTCTGGTAGAGTTGTTACTAAGTCAGGATCAATAAAAACATATAAAAATGGAAAACTTCATAGTTATCACGATGACCCTGCCGTTATTTTCAGCACAGGTTCTAAGATGTGGTACTTAGAAGGCAAAAAAACAAGAATTGGTGGTCCCGCCGAGACATACTCAGACGGGCGGATTAGGTGGTGGTTAGATGATGTGCTATTAAGCTTTCCTATATACATGTCTCGTATGGATGAAGAGACACAAGTGAAAATACTGTTAACATATTCTGGCATTACTAACTGGTGTTCCATGTGGAAGTAGTCATCCCGCACTTTCGCCCTTACGCCACTTACGCAATCTACAATCAAGGCGCATGAAAAGTACAAAAATACCAATTATAAATTGAATAATCCCTACCACTATGTGGGATGCACTACTTATTCCACTTAATAGTAAAACCCCGCTTAGTATGTTTATAAATGGCAGTAATTCGTATATAAACCACGATATTTTGTATATTTTATGTATCTGCATAACCATTCTACTTTCAGGTAGGTTTTCCATTATTGAATATATGTTTTTCAGTAAGGATAAGAAATTCTACTCCACTGTCCTTACATACCTTCTCTGCGGCTTCCCATTTTGCACAGTTAGTTACATATTGCATAACTTCCTCTGCGTATCTCTGAGTTTTTCTTTTTGGTTGAATTGGTGGTTTTGTAAATTTATCTGGTTTAACTTCTATTAAAAACTTTTTAAGAGTTCCATCTTTTTGCTTTATCATTGCCCAAAAATCGACAAAATACCTACGTTTTTTGTTGGTAACAGGATCAAAATATGGTATCACTACAGATTCACTCGACCACTCAACAACAGATGGGTGGGAATCGAAGTAAATAAATATTTTCAATTCCCAACTGGATCTAAATACAATTTCATTCACATCCCCTACATATTTTTCAGGGTGTGATGGCTTCCACCTCCCCTGATGAACTTTTGTCCCATATACACTCATTTGTCTAATCCTGCAAGTCTTTGTTTAGCTAATTTTTTAGTTTCTTCATCCGTAGATTCATCTGCGATTCTATTCAATGAACTTGCATGGTTTGACCTTTGTGACAATACTCTGTGAAATGGCCCACCACGAGATAGCATCTCATTTTCCACAGTCTTTGCGGTTTCACTTCTACTACTTAACCTATTATACGCATATAGCAACATTAGGTTATTCATATGAGGTAGAAGATGTGGTTTATGCTTTACGAGTGCAGAAAATGCATTATCGTAATATACAAGACTGTCTGTATCTTCCGCTAAATGATCCAATGATTCCTTTACCTTATCATCGCTTGCCTTTTTAAACAAATGCCCCATTGCTGATGGATATTCTCTTACTCTGCTTGACCCTATTAAATGGTTTGCTTGTTCATTTGATAAGTTCTTGTGACTTGCTATACCATTCAGTAAGTTACTTTTCTCTCTATTAAGAGACACACTCATTTCTTGATGCTCATCATCAAAGAGGGAAGAATGCTGGTGAATTAGGGTTTCGAGATGTTCAGTAGTTAATTTTGGATTATTAACTACATGATGATGTGATGCAGGGTCATTCATACCCATCTCAACAACTTTATTGCTTGGAAATATATATAAACCACCTTTAGAGTGTTCTGGTGTGGCATGATGGCGCAATAATTCCAATACATGATGTTCTTTAATATGAGGATTCTTTGCAATTGCCGAAAATATATGTGACCTATAATATCTATTACTACCCTCTTCATTCATACCGGGTTTCTGTTTTTTTGTATCCTCTATGTAATGTGTAATCACTTCATCTGATGGGTGCATCGCTAATGCAGAATCAGTTTGATTGTTTTTCCAGTATTCATCATGTTCTGGGGAAAAGTTATATGTCTTTTTTGGGCCATCTGGGTAAACACTACTATCTATAGTATATTCTGGATCTTTCATCGGAAAATGTTTATCTGCCCACTTTGAAACGGTAGAATGAAATCCATTCCATTCCTCACCATATGTTTGCATTGGTTTTAATATGCTATGCCCATGTTTAGACATATATGGTTTTAATAAAATTCTTGCTATAGGCTTATAATGTTTATCAACGTCTTCTGGTTTATGGACAAGATATGCAATATGTGACCCAGCAGCAATGTCGTCTTTAACATATTCGGAGTAATCACCAATATCTTGTTTGTCAAGATTTCTTGTCTTTCCCTCAGAATCTATATACTTACCACCACCACCAAGAGTTTGGCATGACTCCCAATTTTGATGAGTAGACATACCAGCAACGTGCAGTGGGTTTCTTGATATTACAACATGAACATTACTATCAATACCTTGTCTATTTGGGTCTTTTTCATAAGTAGTTTTAAGAGATTGTGGTGCATCTGTTCTTGCTAAAACCTTACCTATACTAATTGGATTTTTCTTTTCGCCCTTTTTAATAGCAAGACCTTTCATATAATCGTGAACGTCATAACCATGTTTATCCAAGTGATCTACCACGTCTGGGTGTGGAATAGCTGTGTCCCTTTCCAATGGCAACACTGTAGTATCTTCCCCAAGAGGAATAACATGTTGAGATATGATTTCTGCTTCTGTCTTTCCAAATAGTTTAGATTGATTTGACGCTTTCTTTGCCATAGCTATATGACCCTTTAATGCTACGGCTTCAGTGATTTGTTTCTTTGCGCTTTCTATTAGTGATTTTGGTATATTACGTATCATGGTAGTCCTTTTGGATAATAAGTTTCGTCCATATATTTAATTAAATATGTAGGACAAATATATTTTTATATAAAGGAATAAAATGAAAACAACATTCACCAACACTCCTTCTGAAAGAGACTTCATGGACACTATAATGAAAGCACTTCAGAAAGAACTACCAAAGACACAAATAAATGAAAAGCTTGACCCAGATGACGCCGATGAGGTGGAGCATGGGTGGAGTCATGAAAGAGATCCCCATGTAGAGGATACTATAGATAAAGTGTTTAAAGGTAAACACCGAATTGAATTTCCTTTAGAACACACAGAGGAAGTGCCCCATCCTGATGTAGAAGAACACTTAAACAATCATGGGATAAAAATAACGGATTACGTAGATGGAAAAGCTAAAGACAAGTACAATCGTGAGGTTAACATTGGTAAAGCGTTAAACAAGACAAATGCACCTGAACATATAAGAGCCGCTTATGAGAATGATCCAACTCGCCAACAAAAAGGGAAGCAGTTAAAGGTGGTAATTTCTCATAAACCTGTTGACGTTGCGGGCATGACTTCTGGACATCAATCATGGTTAAACCAATCATGTATGAACTTTAAAACAGGAGTTTACCGTGGGTTTCTTCCACATGAAGTTACTGCCGGAACTCATGTTGCATACTTAACAGATCACGAAGATAACGACTTGGATAGACCTGTTGCGAGAATAGCAATAAAACCGTTTAGGAACAACAGCGGTCACTTAATTTTCAGACCAGAGGCAAGAACATACGGTGATGCGAATGCGTCTTTTGCTAAGAGTGTCAATGACTGGACAGAAACTCATTATCCGGCAGAGGCAAATACAACTTATCAAAAAGACCACAGGGTGTATGATGACACTGAAGACACATATAAAGCATTAACCCCAGAAACTGCTATTAATATGATAGAAAATAAGCAGGCTATATATGGAGCTTTATCACCATCAACAGTAAAACATATAGCACATCATATTATTTCTAAATCAGACACTGACCCAAGTATATTACGCACCTTTGGATCAGCAAGTCACCACATAGGATTCGATAGAAACCAAGTAAATGCTATGTACTCTGTTGCCGTTAAACATGGCGCATCTAATTTAATTAACAGGTTGATTGGGCATTCTGGGGACGTTTTAAATAAGAAAAACTTAGATCATGCTTCTATGACACTTAATTCACTACATCCTAACATACTAAAGCACCGTTATTTATCACAAGAATATATTGATGGGCTTAACACTGAACACTACGAACGTGTACACCATGCAAATATAAAACCTCATCATATCGATAGAGTTCTAAATGATCTTGAAGAAGATAAATCTGGATCAGCATACTCCGCACGGGCATTGCTGCCTTTATATTCCAAGGATCACCTAAAGAAGTTTTCTGATATATATTTTAAAAAAAGAGGTGCTTCTGATGTCTCCCTTGGGATTGAACCTGTCATTTCACATGAAAAGCATGGTCATGAATTAGTTGATCATGTGTTTGAAAAAATAAAGGGAATTACAGACGAACACACAAAAAATAGAGCAATGATGGGGTTTACGGCAGTTGTTTCTAACCCGACATCAGAACATATAGCACATGCTAACGACATTCCTGCACTAAACCACATAATGCAAAATGCAAAAAGTAAGATGATACATCACTTAGCGATGCACAAAGCATTTGGTTTGAGAAATACTCGTCTAAGAATTTCTTTAGGGGAAAATAGTGCAAAATATGTTTCAGAAAAAGATATACCAGAAATATATGATAATATTAATAAGTTTGAGGCAGAAGATAGTGGGATTCATGATAAACTATTAACACATGCGGAGCATAAGATTTCACAGCTACAAGACGAATATGACGATGGGGATAGCGAAAGAAGTAAGGATGATATTACAGAAGAAATGCAAAATCACTTCACTACTCATGCAGAGATGATTGGCGATACTCTTTCTGATATGGCATACAACCATAGAGAGGGGTATCCTGTCAATCAGAACCACTTTGAGAATTTGAGAGATCACATTGACCATGCAATGTGGCATGACCATTATGATGGATATTCGCATCAAGATGTAGACACAGCTCATCACCAATTACGCCATAATATAAATAGTGAAATAAATAGTTAATATTGATTTTTAAAAGGGGGGAAGTCCCCTTTTATTTTAAAGGAAATAATATGACAACAGCAATAGAAATAGCAATGAAGATGTTAGGAGAAAAACAAAGTGTTTCTTTTATTAATGAGGAGCTAACGCCTACACATCAAAGAAAAGCTGATAAAATGGCAGCAGCAGGTAACAGGTATCATCAAGAGCAGTTTATGGTAGATCATGCCGCACCCGGAACAAATGACAAATTTCAATATGACAAAGATACCGGCCATAAGGTAATACGAATTCCCGTGTCATTGAACCAAGATAATGCAGAACCATCCCATACAGTTAAAAACTTTTTAGAAGAAAAAGGATTTCATATACGTGATGCTGCTTCTTATAGAAGTGGAATAGTTCATAAGAGTGTGGTAACCGGCAATCCAGAAAAAGGAATTCCCTACAGAAACAAGTTGGTTGCCCATAAAATTGGCTCAGTTCTTGAAAAACATGATGCCCCCCACCACGTGATGCAAGCATTCCAACACGACCCTGTTAGAGTAGGTGCAGGTAAAACTGATTATGATATAGTCATTACTAACCACCCCCATGATGTGTATGGTATGTCTACTGGTAGGGGATGGACTTCTTGTGCCGATATGGAAGAACCAAAAGGGTATGCTGCACAAAAAATGAAGGATGAAATAAATAATCACACTCATGTAGCATACTTAGTTAATCGTGGTGATAATTACGATAAAAACTCTATAGCTCGAATAGCTTTCAAACACCACACCGCATTATCAGAAAAATCAGATTCAAACCCACACCAAAGTCACCAAACCCTGATATCAGAGAAGAGGGTATACGGGCAGGCACCTACTGATTTTAGAACAGTAGCAGAACATGAAATGAGTAAATTATTCCCTATTAAAAATGACATATATATGAAAAATCCATATGTATACAATGATAGTGGGTCACTAATTCATGTTCCAGAAGGACAAAAAGTTGGGGCTGAATCTTTAGATGCCGCATGGAAGAAATTTCCTAAAGAAAGCAAACATCAACTATATGAACACGTAAGCTTAGATGGTAAATATCAGGCTAAGAAGTTGAGGGAGGTTCAACATGCCTTAAAAGAGATAGTTAAAGACCCTTCTGGAAGAAATTTCCAAGATGATATAAGCAGACTAAGGGAATCCACATATGGTCTGGATAGTGACCAAAAAAGTAATGGTATTAGTAGAAATAACACTGTCACAGATGAAGTTTTAAAATCTCAAGTTCATAAAGTAATGCAAAATTTTGATATTACCAATCCAGATCATGCTATGGAACTTAGGTTGTTTGATAGCAGTCACCCTTTGAGACATCATGTGTTCAGTGGGTTAGAAAAAACAATTCCACCTGTGAAGACTGTTAATGATTTTGTAAAGGGGAATGCTATAACTAAACTGTTGGGTAATAGAAGTTCTGTTGAATTGCCTTTTCACCCGGAGCATACTTTAGGGGATGATCCCGTCAAAACTTTGGGCAAGGCAGGTGTTTTAAAGGACGTAGATGACTATAGGAAAGCATATCATACTTTCTTAGGTAAAGGTAAAGAAAGAGAAAACTGGTATGCCCTCACCCATAGGTTGAGTTCTGATAATGTCCCAAATGCTCATTTGGCATTTAATGACGCAGTAGAGGACTTTAGACATTTATATGGACATACTCAAGGAAACCTTAGTCGTCTTGCCTTTGTGTATCACACTATGACACCTTCAGCAAGGGACTTCTACGGTAAAGAATTTGGACACGACCACCAAAAAATTATTGAAGAAAATAGCGATATGATTAATAAAATGTATAACAGGTAATAATAAAGGAGGGGAATTCCCCTCCTTTTTATATTCCTCCTTTAGTTTCTCTCTTTAAGTCATCAACAGACTTATACCAAGGACATTTTGGATGCATAGGTTTTTCCAGTCTACACCTATCAAATCTATTTTCCTTAAATGAAACAATCTCTACGTGAATACATATAGGATCGGTGCACGATGGTGGTGCATGGTTTTCTTGTTTATTGCTCATTTTTTACCTTTAAAAGAGATAGGGCGACTAAAAAGTCGCCCTTTTTATTTTTAAACCATTTTAGGTTTGTTAATGATGGTTTGTTTGTTGCCACTGAAAGACTCTCGTTGCTCTTTCACCGTGCCTTTAATAGAGAAAGTGTTACCGTTTTCAAGCGCCTGAAACTTCTTAGCAACACTAAAGAACAGGACTTCTTCGCCAAAAGAAGTATTTGCAACAAACATAATACTAGGAAATTGCCCGTTAGTACACTTACTGTATTTAAGGGTAAGGGTGGTAGTAATTTCCCCACCAACTTCACCAATATACCCAGGCTGCTTGATGTTGTTTTCTTCGATGAATTTCTTTGCAATATATGCATTGATTTGAAACTTACTATGACTACCTTCTTCAAAGGCAGAAGCAAGCCAGAACAGATATCCGACGTCGACATTGGCCACATCAGAAGCAGTGCGACCAGTGTACTTACCCGTTAAGAAAACACTTTCACCAACCGCAGTAATAAACTCTTGTTTGATCTTTTCTTCCTGTTCACGAATAGCACGTTCTTGTGCTTCCTTTTGTGACTTAGTAGCTTCAGCAGAACGACGGCGAATTTCTTCGAGGTCGAAGTCTGCATTTCCACGGAAAGGCAGATCCATTTCAGCAGAAATTTGTTCTGCCTTTGTTTCCGCAATGAGTTTATCCGTAGAAAGATTTTGGATGTAAAAATCTTTCTTGACGATGCGAAGCTTCCCTTCAATGTATACGCCAACATTTTCCATAACACGAAGGGTATAAAACCCAACTTTGTCGCCAGTGGAAATGAAGGTATAGAGGGCTTCACGCATTTTATATCTCCTAATGAGTTATCTGATGAATGTAATTATACACTAAACTCAAATGTAGTCAACATTTTTATTTGGAAGTTTCATACTCCCCACGCCTGTCCCATTCACTGTTGTAGTAGTTAGCAGAGTCTAGTAGATATTTTTTAAGTTCAGTGTGGGCAAAAAACCAATTTTGCCATTTTTTATTGATATCACTCGCATTATCATCTTTAACACCCGCCGGCATGTCCTCAAACGACATTTTGTGAGATAACTCAAAATTAACTTGCTCCCCTAAGTCCCGAATGATAAAGAAATATGGTGATATAAAAACTGCGGAAGATATTTCTTCTAGACGTTCCTTCATTTCTAAGATACCGTAAATAATTAAACCATCACCAAGATCATATTTCCATATTTTCATATTATTATCTTTTTTTAGTGGGGAGTTTCCTAAACGAGTGTTTATCAAACCCATGCTGTTCAATCCGATACTTGTCTTCGATTTCTACCATTACGTTCTGAGGAAATGATAGCTTACCACAAATATAGGTGTCAAGTTCTTGAAAACATTGAAAGGTGTCAAAAACCTTATAGAATTGAAGTTTAGAAAGATTTGGGTTGACCGTGATGGTTGAATTATTAAAGTCAACACAAATAAATTTATTATCCACGAAGAACTTCTCATCAATAGTATTATGTTTTCGTGCCAGTGTAGATTCAATATCTGCGAGTTTTGTGGTTTTCCTGTGTTTATATTCTTTTTGACTGATTTCAATTTTGTTTTTTATAAAGAATTCTTTCACGGATTCAATATCATAAAATACATTATGTTCATTAAATTTGATATAATTGTAAACCTTACCGCAAAATATCACCCTACCGTGATTATAGTAAAATGTGCCATTTACTTTAGAAGTCACACATCCAGACCAATTATGCCAGTAGACACCGAATAAACTAAAATCATCATTACGGGCAAAAAGTTTTTTATAAGTGTCAGCTAAAATTGGAGGAGCTACCTCAATTACACCATACGAGGAATTATCCGCGCGATACTGAATAGTTTTGCGCTGATATATAATAGTTTGGTCCTGCCCAAATTGTTGAGCAGAGTCGTAATAATCATGAAAATCGCTAATTACTCGCACGGTTTATCCTTTATTGTGGAACTCCCACAGTGATTTAAAGATTGCTTCTTTGTCACATGTATAGAACCCCGATGAATTTAGGCAATTAAATTCAATTACTTTATAGCCATCGGCGGTATATGCAATATCCATTACACAACATTCATCAGGTAGCCATTTATCAGCTAGATATTGAAGATCATCATTAAAAAACTGTTTAGATGATAAAAACCCATTCTGACGATAAATGGATGACGCCACTACTTTTCTTCCAATAATAAAACACCTAATTTCCGTATCAATGTATTTTGGCAAGGATACCACAACTTTTGTGCTTGCGTCAAGTTTGTATGTCCCTGATGTTGCACATTCCATCATATCCTTAAACCAATCATGGCACTCTTTTGCCCCCATAACAATTCCTGAAAATTGTTTCAGGTCTTCCGATGGGCGAACAAAAAAGTCAGTAGTTGGTTCATGTGTTGATAAAAATTCAATAGCGTCATCAAGCCGCATTACGTTATCGTTTAGCATATCATCCCGATTTTGCAATGCAGCTTCGTAGTTGAAGGTATCCAACGAAAAATGAAGTCCTGACCAATTATATTGGGAATATCCAATATAAGTCAAGCTGGTAGATCCATAGGGAATGTAATCTTCGTGAGTGTCAACACAAATACTATCTGAAAATGGGATAATATTAACGAAATCAGTAGGATATTTTGATACAGCTTCCTTGATCTCCGATAGCTCTTTATGGTTAATCAAGTTTTGTTGGATTAGAAATTTCATGATTTAATATCTTTACATTAAGTTACTCGGGTTGAATGACGCATTTCATAGTTTTACTACTATCTACTGAAACTATTTTCACATCTTTTGTCACGTATTTCATAGCATCTTCTTTATTCTCCCATAGACCTCTCTTATTTATATTAACGAAATAATTTTCGTTCTCTTTACTTTCTACCCAAATTTGGGTTTTATTCCATAAACCTCTTTCCACAAATTACATGATATAAACAGGTTTACAAATTCGGGTTTCATCCTAATAGCATAATACATAACTACTCCCCTTAAAGTTAAATATTTTTAGCATGATTAAATTCATACCTTTCGCCCCTTTGAGCCTACTTTATTGTTCTTATCCATCTTGTGCACAATGCAGCTATCAAGATCGATGTTCATATGATCGGTGATGTGGATTACGCGGTATAGGAGTGATGATAGGTAGAATTCAAACTTCTCATCAAGGGTATCGTACCGGGCAGAGTTGACTAGATGACAGTAATCGACCATGAGTTCAAGGATGTCCCCCTCATGGGAAACTGATTGCCATGAAATATTACTCTTATTCTTATTGACTGAGGCATCGATATCAAAGCCATGAGAATACATCAAATCCATAATGCGGAGGCACACATCCGCAAGTTCCTCCCCAAGTTTATCATTATGAATTAGCGGCTTCAACACTTCTGCGGCAACCTCACCAATCTCAGAACCGATCATAGCAATAGTCCCCAGAAGTGGCTTATTATGCCAACCCATTTCATCTACCCATTCAAAATGTTGCTTTGCATATTTATTAAACTTCATTTATTTTCCTTTAATCTACCTATAACAGATTTTACAACTCGCATCTTTATTTCACTACAATTTGCATACTTAAGTAAGAAAAATGATTCTGTGTCATCATCTTCAAACTTGAACACCCCAGATGGTTTGTGCATAGATATCGCCGGATAAAATTCTGATAAAATACGTTCTTCTAATTCAGAAATACCAGAAAAGTCATCTTGTGTAAAGTAGTACTCTTTTTTCCCATAAAAATCAAGAACACAAACAAGTTCCATTTTTACCCCCAGTAGTGTCAATATGTATATGTTTCAGATTACATTTTTCGGATACGTATGTCAACAAAAACATAGTTTCTTCATCTTCACACTCAAAGAAAAAGTGTAAAAAATTTAAGAATTTTATACTTGAAAAATTTTTTATTAAATCTTGCATTATACCGTCGATGTCAAATTTATCTGAAAACGACACGCCGTTGAAGAAATAACAGAATTTACCGCATACACATAGTTTTTTATACAAAGTTATCATTTAGACACGATACGTGTAATAGTTTGTCCATATTGTAAAATGAATAATACTTCTTCGTCTGGATCAGAAAAAGTAAAAGAGATGTCTTTTATGAATATAGCAGACTTAAATTCTTGTTTTACTTTATTATCAAATAAGTAAGCACCATCCCCAGAAAACATATAAAAAGGACAATTTATGGTTTTCTCATTTGGTAGTGTTACATGGAATAACTTAACACCTGACATATATGTATATACTTTCCTGTAAATTCTTATATATATTTTACAACAACCCCATCACTTCTTAAAGTCCCTTCTAATGGAAATTCTTCGTAGCAAGTTACGTTCACCAAGTCACTTACGAATCCAAAATACTTTAAAAAGAAAATTGATTCTTCTTCAGGTAACAGGAAGTAAAAACTGGTGTCTGCATTAAATTTCACACTTTGAAAGTCATTTCTAATCATTTCATCAAAAGCTTGACTTTCTTTATTAGATGGGTCAAACGACATGAACAACGATATGTTGTTATAGTGCATATAGTAAAGCCTAATTTTAAATTTACTATCCATACCAGGAATGTTCCTTTGTAATAGTTTCCATAACTTTACCACAAAGCGAGCATTTTATGGTATAAGTCGTGCATGCCCTATCATTGTACGACCCACTAAAATAATGTTCTTCTTTTAATATTTCCTCATGGGTGCAGTTTTTTAGCATATCTGCGAGAATTTTTTATGCTTTTCAATTAACTCTCGTTTGGTTTTAACTCGGTCTTTTAGTTTAATGAAATATTCTGTTGCCATAATATTATTACTTAATGTGTTGCATCACACGTACAACAACTTCTCCTATACTTTCTTCCCGAAATTCACTGTCCCAGTAGTTATACATCATTTTAAGTTCATCCTCAGTAAGTCTCTGTTCGCCATACAAAGCAATCGAAACATATTCTATTATTTGGTTAGGAGTTCTTACATTAAAATCTACCACCTTTTTTAGAAAATCTTTAGGAACAGTGTAGTAAAATTCAGTTTCCATCATTGGTATAGGTTCTCCTATAGGGGGAGTAGTCACCACGCCAGAATTACAATGAACACACACCCCATAACCACACCCACATTCTTTTCCTGTACCATTACACCATGTGCATATCATGCTTCATTTCCTTTTCGTAGTGTTTTTGGAAAAACTTAAGGTATGCCACCGCCCCACCAATAGCTTTATAGTCTTTTGGTGTTGCATTAGCAGTAGAAAATGCTTCAAGGTGGTTAATTACCGCTTCCAGATGGGCGGAAATAGATTCTGCTTTATCTCGTGCATTCATAGTCATTTACACCTCTACTTTGTTAATATCCACAACTTCAATAATTGTATTGTGAACTTTGTTAATAAGAATTTCTTCTTCAAATGAGTCATCAAGTAAAATACAATGAGAATCCCTATGATGCGCAAGTTTACACCAATCCTCAAACATCCTCTTCTTCCCAATAATCATAATAAATTCTGAAACATTATCAAACTTTACTAGTTTCCATTGAGTCTTCGCCCATACCTCTTTCATAGATGGGTATGAGACGATAGTAATACCGTATACACTTTCAAGCCAACCCTTTAAGTTTTTCTCAAAGGTAGTCTTATCAAAGTCGTCCCATATAGCGGCAGAAAAGATATGAACCTCTTTCACATCGTGTTGTTTAATGAATGCCTCTACCTTATCTTTATTACATAGGATAGTATCAACCCATGAGTCAATTAGAGTCTCTTCAAGGTCGAAGTAAAAAAATTTAGGTAGTTCTTGTATGTTGATAGTCATGACGTTTCCTGAAAAAAGTTAGAAGTAACCCGCAAGGTGTTGGTTCCTTCAAATAGGTTACCGTACTCAAGCAAAAAACTCAACTCTTCTTCGGGGTCAGTGAAATAAAACCACCACCACCCTTTCTCAAGAACGTTAACGGAACTATATTTTCCATTTATCATGGTTTCCGCAGGAACTCTATGTAATTTAGACATTCTTTTAAATATATCTTCCTTTTCTAGGAAGCAATACATTGTAACGTCATCGTATATTTGGCGATCAACTCTCATAAAAGTGGGCTTTTACCGTTTATTACAATATTGTCTTCTGGGTCTAACATACCACCAAACATCAACATAAAGTGGGTTTCATCTTCAACATCAGTAAAATAAAACCAAATTTTATGTCCCATATTTTCCCACCTAAATGAAGAATATTTGGCAATTATTTCTTCAAATAATTCGGAATTGTACTTACTTGTAGGCCCTCTTAAACCGATAGAATACACGTTAATATCGGTATAGTGGAATCTGATTATTCTCATGGTGTGAGCTTATTCCTATACTAAGTATACCAGTTTTTTCCAGTCTTCTACGAGACTAAATCTAAATTTCATATAATTGCTTAGTTCAAAATACCACATGTCATCCTGGTTATTAAAAGTAAAGTATTTTGGAATGCCCTTATAGGTCGAGGCATACCATGTCAAATCATATAATTTATCAAGTTTTTTTTGCAGTAACAAGCATTCATTTTCGTTGGGTCGTTCATAAAACTTTCTACAATCATTAACATCATTAACATCATTAACATCAATAAGAAAAAACAGATTTACTTCCCCATCATCACTTGTATGTTTTATATATTTCATGAGTAAATTTTTTGGAATGCCTCAATGAATTTGTCAGAAGTCAACATATTAACACATTCTGCCGTTTTGTAAAAGCAATTTTCAAAGTTCCAGTAGGTTGAATGCCACTTACTCTCACAACCGATACATTTCAACTCTGGTTCAATGGGGATAGTAATACCATGTTGGCGAACAGGAATTCTAACCTCGGCACTCACAGAGGTGTACCCACATATTATAGGGACTGACGTAGTGCCTGCAAGGTGAATGGGACCACTATCTACACCACACACCGCACGAGATTTACTCATGATAGTGGCCAATTCTGCAATCGATGTCTTATTCCTAAGATCAACACCATATCCACCAATATCATTAGGTAGAGAAATTTTAGTCTTTACGTTTTCACCTAAAGCCGAATCCATATCCGACTTACCAACGAAGACAGGAATAAACCCTCTACTCTTTAGGTACGTCGAAAACTCAAGAATGGAGTCATTTTTCCACATACGGGTTACGTCTCGATACGATGTAATGAGAATTACTGCCTTAGAGAAGTCAATATCGAACGCGGAAATGTCAACTTGTTTTATTGATATGTAGTTGAGATATTTGTTATCTATAATTCTATCAGCGAACTGGAGGCCAGCATATTGCCCGAGACTAATGTGTTTAGGGGTTTGTCGTGGCAGTCTTGATTCAGTTTTTCTGTTTAGGGCAGCGATAGCATATTCTGGCGGAATGCCCCATAGGTTATCTTTTTTATCGAAGTCTAGTATGTTTTCATCGGGGACAAAAGGAAAAAACTGCCGGAACATTGGCTTTACACATACCTTATAATTTTTATGATCAGGAAAGTAGGTATCTACCATAAATTTTACCGCTGGTGCAGATGCGATAACATCTCCCATAGCGAATGAGTTTATCATAAAACATATAGGGTCAAGTGCTTGTTGAATCATTATTGTGTGTTTCCTTAAATTTATATTTTCTTTATATTCATACATGATGAAAAGGCGTCTTTCGACGCCCTTATTTAACTCAGCTAAGTTGTTGGAAATACCACTTTCGTGCAATGTCACTTACTTTCTTCGCAACTTTCTTAGGGTCAATGTTATTGTCAATGATGCCACCCTGTTCTTCCTTCATGACATCTTGAACAACCCACTTAATGAAAGTACCAACGTTTTCAGGCATGGTATTAAGTTGCATTTCAGTCTTCATGACATGAAGACCTTGCTCAAGGCGAGACTGAGTAGTGTAGTTTTCTGCAAAATCTTCTGCCTTTGCAAATGCCTCTTCGTCAATAGGGGCAAGAACTTTTACCTTAGAGTTACTGTGTTTTTCCCCCTTAACCTTCATCTGAAGGAGGCCATATTTTTCCGAATTATGGCTCCAAACTACCCCTTCACCGACACCAGAAACCCCAAAATACTTACCAACAGGGCATTCGTTCTCAACTGCATTGGTGATATCAGTAAGGGTATTCTGAACATCGTGGGGAGAGTTGAAATCGATGTCGAGTTCCCAAGTCTGAAACTGAGTAATCACATATACATTTCGCTTGTTAAGATCATCAAGGGTGGTATATTGAGTGATTTGATGAATCAGATCAAGACTCTCGATAAAAATTTCATCAGCACCATTGATAAGGCGAATGCCAAAAATTACAAACTTCTTATCCAGTTTGGATACTGCAACACCTTTCTGGATATTACCACCACACCACTCGCCGTACAGAACCACGGTATCACTATTGAAAGAAGAATCCCGGAAAGACTTCAGAAGATTTTCAAAGAGTTCTGCGTTTTGTTGCATGAAAACGTAAAACCCACAGTTGTCAGAGGTGATGCTGAGATCACGTTCACGAGATTGTGCGGTAAGGGTAGTACCATCATAACGAATCCCTGCATTGGTTCCATGAATCTTTACAGTGCCTTGAAACTTAAGGGTAGGAAGAACCGAGTCGATGTAAATGGTATTGCCATTCTCATCTTTACCACGATAATTTTCAACTTCCTTAACATGGCGAATTACGTTCTTAAATTGTTCAATACTTTTGTAACGAATAGTAGTCATAAAATATTCCTCTTGATAATTGGTGTTCAGATAAATTTCTTGAAAATTTCTACCTCAAATTTTGACAAGGATTGTTTGTCATGTTGCGTATTATACGTAACTTCTCCATTATTGTCAACAAAAATCCAAGAACTTATTACATCTTCGGGAGAAAGCAATTTTGTGTCGAAATGACCCATAACATTATTATCACTATCTCGGAGAGAATAATCCTCTATGTCTACCGAGAATAGGACACTCCAAGAAAAACAGTCAATACAGTAAGTTATGTTTTCATTTACATTACTGATGACATGCCAAAAAATCCTTCCCTTATGGTAGAAAGATATAATATAGGTGTAATCGTTATGTTTTTGCATATTACTCCCCTATTAAGAATTTTTCAACATAGACTTAAAAATTTCGAGTTCAAAATCGATTAGATCGGTCTTGTTCTTAAGAGGGTTCTCCGTCTCGACACCGTTACCATCAACAAACCCCCAATCGTGTTGGGTAGCAAAATCATTTTTACTCGTAAGGTAGAACTTACCGATCTTATTTCCGTTACCATCAAAAAGATCTGCAAAAGACGAAACCGTAAAGATTACATCCCCATCCCGGTTAATACAATGGGTTTCATCGGTGAACGTGTTGATGACATGGGTAAAAACATCATTACCAATACGGAACGAGCTAATAAAGGTGTGGTTGGTATTTTTCATTTATATTCTCCTAGTGAGTAAGTGTTTGTATTCTACTATCTGTTTTAGTAGTTGTCAACCATAAAGATTTTCTAACCAAGTTTGGCAGGGAACACATGTCCTTGCTGAGGGGTACGCTTGCCGCCTTTCTTCTGGTATATCATCACCACATTCCTCACATGTCAAGAAACCTTTTCGAGATAATTTTTCCTGAATGTGTAATACTTCATTTTGGGTTTGTAGTAAAATACTTAGTTGAACCTTCTCTGTTTCTTCTACAAAGTCAACTATAATTTCTTCTTCTTGTTCTAGCATAGTTTTTCCTTTAAAATAAAAATACTATGCTTATTTAGATTGACATTTATTTCGTGGTGAGGTTTTTATCAGAAATAATAGTATTGAATAACACCTTTTTATCTTCAGGAGAAATATAAGGGGTAGCCTGCATAATACCACCATTTTGATTCGGCCATACAGAAGGATGACTTCCTCTATAAATTGGGTGGTCCTGTAGGGGTTTCATAAAAGTGTCATTAATGTTACTAATACCCTTGTCTTCGGAAATCTCTTTTAGAACTTTTAAAATGATATCCCATTGCTTTTGTGTAGGGGTGCCCTCTACCGCAGCACAAAAACCAGAAAGCCATTGCACAAATTTATCATTAGTCATAATATTTTCTCTTATATAGGTAGGTTGTTGTATATTTCCACAGTAACTAGTTGCTCTTCTATCTTGTTATTAAGGGTTTTCTTTACCGGATTATCGCACACAGGGCAGGTTACAGTCAATATAGTTGATGTCCTATTTGTTTCTTCTGAAACAACTTCTGATAGGGAGAATCTAAGGTCAGCACTACATGATTGACAGACTACTTCAAACAGTTTTGTTGGTGATGTTGGTATTACATTAGAGTTTAGTATATCCATAGATGAATTCCTTTGATTTAAAATTGGTTACCCATTATTTAAATCACTGATACTAATAACTCTAAGGAACGAATCTTTTTTTAGGCAGGAAAGTAAAACCATTTCTTCGTGGAGTTCTTTCATTTCTGGAAAATCATCAATGAAAAAATTAATAATATATTGGTATATATATCTTTTATCTACCAGACTGCCAGATATTGCGCCGCCAACAATTAAATGGATATGCTTTTCTTCAAAAAAATCTCTAAATTTATCATTATCTTCTTTATCAACGGAAAACATCAAGACCCCTTCTCCCCCAATATAAGTAAGTGGTAGATTTGGATCTCTCTTAGGGTTGGTAACACCATTTTTAGGACAAACCCTACTGTTTCTGACTTTTGCCATTTGAACTTTATTCTCGATAATTTCTATACCATCATCCATAAGAGCATCGAAAATTTCTTTAGGCTTTTTAAACATAACATTTCCTCATTTGTATTTCAGTAAGTATATTAGTACTTTATCTTCTGGTAGTTTAACACATTGGTGTGCGTAAATATATCTTTTTCCATCATTTTTTCTTCTCGATATAAATGCTGGTTTTTGGATAACAATCATTTTTGCTGTTATTTTTGAAATAACATATATTTGGGAGTCAAAAAATACATAATCATTTACCCCAATTTGGTCCCCTAAAATGTCAGTAACCATCACCGCGACACTTCCATCATTTTTCTCATAACTATATATTCTATTCGTAACTCTTCAATTTTAGGATTTTTTGATTTACTGTAAAAATGTAGTGCATCCAGTATCAGACTAAGGTCTTCATCTCGCAAGAATTCTATTTTATATGTGTTAACCTGATTATATTGGCATGATGGACACATGTCTTCACCCATCCCGAAATCAACAGAATCGGTATATGTATGGAAATCTTTAGATATACCAATATTAGCAAACTTCATACCATAACTGTTCAGTTTTTTTGATATATCTTGTCTATTAATAGTCATATTTTCTTTACATCAAAACATTAATTTAAAAAGAATGGCATCTTCGCTGTTTATAAAATGAAACTCAGTGTTATTACGTTCAGTCCACCACGAAGTTCCCCATGAACTATCTTTACTATAGTCTTTAGAACAGTTGATATAACACCATGCAAACATTTCTTTCAATTTTTCTCTTGATTGCTTGTTAGTTATTTTTACTATGTGGGATTTCATGTCAGATCCTTTATAAAGATCAACTATTTAAACTGAGTTAGGCATTCCAGTAACCCCACATATATACATAGCCACAAGTATAGCATCACCTTCGTTAGAAAATATAAAGCAAATACTACCAAGATCCCAAAGAACTGCATAAGACCACGGGTGTTCTGTTATTTTTTTTACTTTGTATATTTTATCAATTACATTGTAACTGTAACGAGTGCTATTATCCGACAGCACATTTACAAAAACTCTATGCCAATCTCTAATTTTTTCAATCTCTATTTCACCAGAATATTCAAAGTGGTCTAATGTGGTGACTCTTTTTATATAAGTTGGATTCATGACTGCCGTAAATATAAAAATTATGGGAATACTATATTTCAAATATTCCCATAATAGAAGTTAACTATACATCACAGATTCACCATGCGATGCCTCGATTTCTCGGTGATTCTTAATAATGAACAGAGTGTCACAGTAATCAGGATCTCCCCAGTCATCAAAGACTTCCCCATCAGTGAAGAAAACAAGCTGTTCGGGTACAATTTCTTTCTCTTTAAAGAAGTTATACACACTACTGACAACAGTACCACCACCACCTTCAGGGACGTACTCAAACAGGTCGTTAACCGTGTCTTCAGTGAAAACCTTGTAGTTATGAGCAAGAGAATCAAAACAGATTACATGGATCTCAAACGAAGGGAATTGTTGGACAATCCCAGAAACTTCGCTAAAGAAAATGTTGATTTCTTCCGGTCCAATAGAACCACTGGTATCAAGAGCAAGAAACACTTTGATTTTCGGTTGCTTCTTCATACTCGGAAAGATAAAATCACTGGAGAAAGAACGACGCCCGAGCTTCATGTAGGAGTAGTCACTTTTAACTTGTGAGTCAATCTTTTGAGTAAGCATCTCTTGCCAATTCATCTTAGGCTCGACCAGATTAGCGATGAGTCGTTTGATACCAAGTGGAACATTACCTGCGGCTGCTTGAGCTGCATTAAGCACGGCTTCCCGCATCATATCCTTAATTTCTTGAAGCTCTTCAGCGGTAAGCTTAGGACCAGAATCTTTCCCACCATCGCCACCCCCGTCATCATCACCATCAACAAGATCAAGATGGACGCTAAATTCGTGTGCACCAAGCTTTTCCTTCAACTCATCTTTATTTTTTTTGAGAAATTCATAGATTTCTTCATAGGACCAACCTTTAAACCGCATATCATAAAGAGTGCCTTCTTTCGGATTATTCTTATCGTAGTTCATCAGATCATTAAATGAAATATATTGACCAATAGGGGAACCAATATTTTCAGCTACAATCACTTGGTTTACTGCGAAATCCGCAGCAATGTTTCCCAAAAACTTTTCATGAGAAAGGTCATTAGCACGACCAAGATGCTCAAAAACGACGTGAAGAACTTCGTGACAAAGAAGAAAAATAAGCTGTTTGTCGGTAAGAGGTGCAACAAACTTGGGATTGTAATACATAGCACGCCCATCAGTACATGCAGTAGGGCACCACTTAGCGTCTTCCTGATATACCCGAAGACGGGAGACAAGGTTTCCCCAGAAAGGCATTTGCATCAGAAGAGCAATTCGAGCAACGGTAATACGTTCAGCAATTTCATTGTTAAAGACGGGGGGTTCGGTGTTTTTGGTCATAACATGTTCCTCTTGAAAGATTCAATTATACAGCAAGATCAGATCAAATGCAACAAGAAAAACCCCCTTTCGGGGGTTCTTTATTAAATATTAAAGCTCTTGAGAATCAACTTACCCGGACCGGCAAAGAACTTCTTAAAGCTAGGAATGTTCCGGTGGTCAAAAGGAATCATCATATTTTGAGAGCCACAACGCATGCTTGCCACAGTAATTTCAGTCTCGAAGTTTTCCATCATGAATTCAAGGAAATTGTCACACATCTCATTCCACTCGGAAAGCTTATCCATATTCTTCATAACAGAATGTTGTTCCTTGAGTTCATACAGCATACTGGTTGCAAGGGAGTATTGTGCGCTGAAATTCTTGATCTCGGCAGTCTTGATTTTTCCCTTAAGAATTTCCAACGGGTTAGGAAGCTGGCTGGAAATCTTACGGTGAGCATCAAAAGTGATTGCCAGACCGTTACCAATGGTGCCACTGATGATATCCATTGCAATCGAGTCGTCAATATGAGCATCCAGAAGCTTACTCACATACTCCCAGGAACGCGGGGTTGCATATGCGTTTTCAGGGGACTTAGGATCAAAGGTGTTAAGGCTATTCTTGCTGAAGTTCAGGAAGCCAACCACGTCAGGGTGGATACCATTACAGATAGCCCATTCGTTCCAGGAATCGAAATCGACCCGCATATCGAAGTGAACAAAACGATTGGAAAGCGGCTTAGGCATCTTGTAAGTGACGCCACGATCACCTTCACGGTTACCCGCAGCAACAACAACACAGTTATCGGGAAGGGTGTAGGTACCGATCTTGCGATCAAGAATAAGCTGGTAAGCGGCAGCCATGATAGAAGGAGCGGCAGCATTCATTTCGTCAAGGAAAAGGAACACGTAAGGATAGTTACGAGCTTCTTCATGAGAAGGCAGGTCGACCGGGTGTGCCCATTGCATAGTGCGGCTGTCATGGTCGAAGTAAGGCATACCACGAAGGTCAGTTTGTTCGACTTGAGAGAGACGAATGTCATACAGCTTACCACCCATCTCGTTACACATTTCAGCAATAACGCTGGACTTACCAATACCGGGGGCACCCCAGATAAATGCAGGAAGCTTTGCTGCAATGCAATACTGCATCGCGTTCTTGAGTTGCTTAGAGGAAATGGTTCGGGTGGTGTTGATTTCCATTTTTTCAGCCATGTTATACTACTCCTTGTGAGAAATTAAGTTAAGTTGTGATGCGATGAAGTGAATTATATACTCTTGCTACTGGTGTCGTCAACTACTTTTTAAAACTTTTAAGGTTGTTTGATTCTACGACCTTTTTGGTTAAACTTTTTCTTTGCTAGAGGTTGATCGTCTTCACTGAAGTCAACAAACCACCCAGAACTATCTTTTGCAAGCATCGGAGACACATTAGTGGTGTCACCACCAAGTTGTGAGGTTACTGCAACCGAGTCTTCCAATTTTAGCTCATGATGAACTGGTTCTGCAACCTTTTCTTCCACCTCATTTACTACAACGGTCGTTTGTGCAGTTTCAGTGGGTTCTGAGGTATCATTGGTGGATTCAACTACTTTTTCATGATTGTTGGTGTTGATTACCTCTTTCAAAGTGTCAAGCTCACTTACTTTACCTTCACGAATATACTGGAAACTATACTGACTTGTCAACAGCAAGACAACAGCAAGTGGATCAAAAACCACAACAATAAGGATAATGATAGCCCTAACAGACTTTTCGAGAATGTTTGTATCTACATTATCACCGTACAGAATGGCGGCGATATACTTAATAGGACCAACTTCAGCTTCGATTGTGCGTAGCTGAGATGCAACAGGTGCCTTTTCCTTATTAATATCTATGATGTTCTGTTGAGCATTCGTAATTTGCGAATTGAGAATATTTCGTTCTTTCGTTTGCGACCTACGAATGTAAATCGAGTTCACTGCACCTTGAGCACTATCATTTCTTGTCATAGTTTCATCTACGGCACGATCAAGTTGAGCAAGTGCCTTTTTCGCAGAGTCAATATTATCTTGATTCATTTTAATCTGGGAATCAAAATATTGAACCTTTGCGGAAATATCAGATGAAGGAACCGCTTGATCACTATGTGCTTTACTTAGGTAACCAAAAATCCCCATAGAAGTAATCATCATAAGGATGAATACTGCACCGCACAAATATGCTTTGATTGTCTTCGGTGCTAGGTTCCAGTATCGCTTAAGCCATAGAGTTGCAACCAGCTTACTTGACTCAAGAAATATGCCCATAATCATGATAGGAATAGCTGCCGCAGCAAAAATAGTCATTAGTCCGGCAACAGAATAATAAACTGCTACGGCAGAGATACAGATACCAGAAATGAACGTAGTCCACGCTAGAACATAGTCAAAGCTATTAATTTGTTGTTTCAATTTAATTCCTTTTTGTTAAGTTTATTATACAGCATATTCATTCTTAACCGACCAAAACTCCTCAAAAATTTTCATTGGGTTTTCTACCCATTCAGTGTTAAGTTTAACCGATCCGTAGCTTAAAGTATGTCTGACATATATACCACCATAATTGTGAGTTAAATGTCTATAATGAGAATCCGGGACGATTCCAAAATAATGGAATGCCAAAACTGCCCACCCTATTTCTTTCTTTAGGGCAAGACCCATCCAATAAAGGTGTTTGTCATCAATCTGGTGGTTTTCAAAAAACTTTGATGCAAATAATAGTTCCTCATTTATGTCAGTAGTCACAAATTCCGGCAAAGTTGAAAACTGGGTTGGCAATTCCGTATATGCCTTGAACGGTTTCTTTCGTAGGGGCAAATCCATATTGGACATATTTTGTAAACCTTTTTATTGACTTGTCGTGAAATTTTTCAATGTGAAGAATGTTGTTATCAATATGATGATATGTGTCGTCACTTGCGTAGAAGTCTACTCCATCAGTTGCAATTTTACAAGCAGTGATGTCGAAATCATCAAAAATTTCAGAAAGATCATTATAGAACCTCTTTTTTATGAACTGAACTTGAATGCCATCATCGGTATTTGGTGTAAAAGTATATGAATTATCAGTTTCAATATAACTAAAACATATCTCTGTATATAAGTTAAAGACGTCATCACCTTCTTTTAGGTCTGGTTTAACCTCAGCAATTTTAGTTTTAAATTTATTAACATACTCCATGTATTGGTCATAATCTTTAAAGAAATAATCAATATCATGTGTGAATATATTATCATTTCTGTATACAGAAAGAGGAAACCCTCCAACAATCCAAGGTCCATTTTGGATATCTACAGGAAGTTGTTTAATTAGTTTAGTGAAAAATTCTGTTGCCATGATGTTTATTAATAAGGAATAAGGAATCACAGTGTACTATAATATCAGTAACATGTCAACCATTATGTTTACATAGATAATGAGGTGCAAGCACCTCATGCCGGTCTTCGACCGGCTTTAATATGTACTTATATTATATGTTAACTGGAAATCACTAGATTTATTGTACCATATATTTTTATATGTGTCAACAAAATATTTTAAAAAAACTTGTTGACATAGTAGTTACTTATTAGTACAATATAATCATTAATTATATAAAGGGAATTAACATGCCTATGACTCTTAATAAATTTGGAAACGATATGTTGAATCTCATCGCAAATGATTGTGGGTTGACTATCGTTCCCCGTAACGTTGATGTGACTACCAATGAGATTGAATTTTTCTCTACACAAATTATCAGAGAATGTATCGATGTAGTTGGTGATGATGCCAAAAAAGCTATAAAGAATCATTTCAATTTGGACAATGAACCAGATAATCGTCAACTTGAACTGTTTTAACCACTATGGTATAGTTCACCAATCAACATATAAGGAATATATAAAATGACTCTAACCGTAGACCAAGAAATTGATTCTTTGAATGTCCAGATTAATTCTCTTATTGCTCGTAAAAATTTCTTGATCAATCAACGAGAGCATAGTGAGTCCAAAGAGTGGATTCAGGAAACCGGAATTTCTGTGAACGATATTGAGCGCCCTATGTTTAGACATGTGTATATGTCTCAATTCATTGAATACTTGCAAGAAAAAAGTTTGGTTAATGATTGTAGAAAGTTTTGTGAATGGAATGGTCGAATCTATTATGTTCCTGATTTTCTTTCTAAAAGACTCAGTAATGTAACTCCGGGGATCTATAGTGATGTTCCGCTGTAAGATTTGTCAGCACGTAACAAAAAGAAACGCATTGGTGTGTGAAAATTGTGGTAACAGATTTATAAGTATCAAAAAACAGTTTGCTTACACCGCCATTATGTGTATAATCACATATCTTATCTTTAGTAATATTTAAAAAATATGACCAATATCCCATCTCTTGAACAATTTACCCACGCTAAGGTTGCCAAACATCCAATCTTGTTTGCTTCGACAGAATATGAAATTTCCAAATTTGCGGTTCTCAATCAACTGCTAAATGTCATTGGTAATGGAATTCGCGATGAAGAAGAATTCATGGAAGAAGTCCTATCTATTGAAGTTGTTGATGCTACTCGGTTCTTTAATGAAGGAACTACTACGGGGTATTACTCGGTTAATGACTTTGGTAGTGGGTATCTTCACCCAAACATTGATGGTAAAAGAGTTGAATGTTTTGTTTCTGAAAAAGACCAATACCCGGATGTTAAAAAGTGGACTGATTGGGAAGTTATGAAAACCTTTCCTATGCCTTACTCAAATTTTACTAAAGAATACTCAATTGTTTGGAGGTGTGGTGTTTTCTCCAAACTTGACCAAGATTGGCGTGATGGTGCTATCTGGTTTTATCAAAAAGCAAAAAATATTATTTTTCTTCGTGAGCATGAATATTACGGTTCTTTCCCAAAGAAAACTCGGCAGGAAAATGAAAAAATCATTAAAAGTCAACTAGTCGCATTTGGAACTAGGACGTATGAAGAAATTTCCAGAGATTGGGGGCATCCTTATGATGGTGATATTGTTAAATTTCTAACAACTAAATGGGAAAAAGAAAGAAATTCTATTTTTTCGTTTATTGATGAAACAATTCATATGCTGCAACAACTATCCTAATAAAAAGGAAGTATCATGAAAGTTTACGTGCAAGACCTCGGAGTTTATGGTACTATTATTGTTGTTGCCTACAGTCTTGATGAAGCTAGGCAAAAAATGAAACGCTATCATAACTATATGCCGAATGTGTTAATTTCGATTCATAATGTAGAAGGATTTGAATATTCTAACTAGGGTGACATGTGATGATCCAATATAGTCTTACTCCTATTAACAGCTTGCAACAAGTAGCCGACAACCAGTTTATTTTTGTGTTGTATTTGGTAGTGGTATTCTTGTGTTGTTGTTTGTTGTTTTCGATTATTTTAAATGAAAAAACTGCAAAATTCGCAATACCTGTAAGTATATTTGTTATTATTGGTGGAATTGTTTATTTTGCATTTTTTGATGGTGATCGTTGTGTTGATGCTTATGAAAACAAAGAAGTTTCTGCTAAATTTGTAAATTTTATTCAAAATAAAGACTCTTCTTCTGATGTTTATGGTGTTTTTGAAGTCGAAGATGAGGGAGCTGTTACAGTTAACATCCCGGTTGGAACTCCTATTGATAAATATATTACGTTATACCGAAATGAAAATGTTGGCATTCCCAGATGCGTTAAGAAATAACTTTAGGAGTAATAAACTATGAAAATAACTAAATTTGTCGGATTTCCTATCAAAGGGCCAGAAAAAGGTATTGTCAATTGGGTAAAATGGGCATTCTTCGGGAATGAACTTGATGGTCCTTTTGGTGACAACCGATGGAACCCTGAACGCAAAGACGACCTTAAAACTCGTGTTATGTGGTGGTTACGCAATCCAATGCATAACCTTACTTGGCACGTAATCGGGTTTGCACATAAACCATCCACTCGGTATGACATAAACGATAAAGATCAACCTGGGTGGAATAAGGCATGGTCGATTCTTGACGAGACTGGTAAGAAATATCCATTTTATCTATATATAGGTAAAACCTGGACTTTCTACGCTGGTTGGCGTGGTCGTGGTAATTTTGGTTTCAAGTTCAACAAAACTAAGAAGTAACCGTTGACAACGTAAGTAAAACTTGTTATACTAAAAACATTGAAATCAAAAGGATAAAAAATGTGTGTTATTAAATTTCATTTCACTGATGTCACTGGGATTACGGGTATGTATGTTCTACGTGAAAGTCAGTTTATTCCTCGAATTGGTGAGTCAATTTATATTACTCTCAATATCGAAGAAAACAACCCCAAGTCCTATCAGAACTTCCTCTGTAAGGTTGAAGATGTTATTTATATCTTTGACCATTACAACACTGACCGTATTTGGGATATGGAAGTTGTAGTTAACTATCCAAACAAAATCCCAAACAAAATCCTTCCTTCCATAATGGAAGTTCGGTTTTAATATGAAATATGGTTTGTAAAACCAATCATAACAATAAAATGCACTTCTATAGCCTATCTTGTGGTAAGACACACTGTAAGATAGTCTTTATACTTTAAATTTTACAATTTTACAAAAGGACTTTTATAATGCCATGTAGAGATTATTATGATGAATATCCCCTAGCTTATTTCAGGGATGTTACTGAACCTGCGCTGAAGAAACAAATTTCTTTCGCAGAAAGTGCCTTATGTCAAGCTATGGAGGCTATCGTTCAATTGATTGACGAATATAATAAAGAGCATGGCACCAACCGTGATGCAATGGATCAAATCAATTATACAGAAGCAGGAATTACTAAGAAACAACTGAAACAATGGTGGGACAATCATAAGAAACTCGATGCAAAACACAGAGAAGAAGAAAGGATTAAGAAAGTTCGCGATCTTGCTATCTCAAAACTTACTGAAGAAGAAAAGAAAGTTCTTGGTGTCAACTAAATGGAATTAAACCCGAAATTTAAGTTGAGTTACAATGAAATGTGTAAATTTCAACAAGATTGTGAAAATGCAGTTACCCGTTGCCCCAGATATCTCGGATATTGGGGGTTTTCCATAGATTCTATCTATGATGGGCACGTATCTGCAAAAGACTTAGTGGAGCGTTGGCTTGAATGTTACACCCTATGGGATGATGGATATCATTTATACCTATCTAAAGAAACTTTAGGTATTATTAAAAAATATAAAGAACACAAAAAAAAGCTAAAGTCGATAAAAAAAGAGTTTTCTCTTGAAAAATATTCTACCGTGGACCCCAATGTTTTGTTGACACAGGGTGCTGGTGGTGATGCTGGTGCAGCAATTGCATATTGTGTGAAAATGTTAAAAAATAAAAGTTGACATTCTAAAAGTTGTTGGATATAATAGAAACACTAAATGACCAATAGGAGTCGCCATGAAAAATATTGCTAAACGTGTGGTTGTATATAAAGGCTTCATTATCAAGGTTTTTCGTGATAATGAAGATTTGTTTCGTGACAAGTATAATTATTCCTGGGAAGTGGTTGCTTTTACCGAGAATGCCAAAAATCGCATGCGGTATTTTTCTGACAACACAAAACATAAAGAGCTAAAAGTAGTAGATATTTTCCTGTATGTTGATGTTGCATCTGCATACAAGTCTGCTAAGAATCAAGTTGATTCTCTGCTTTGTTTTTACATGCCCAAATAATCAAAAGGATATAAAATGACTAAATTTTTTCGTCGACGTCTAAATAGCCTGTCAAATTACGACACCCTCAAGCCTAAGTTCATTATTGCGTATGATGAAACTTTTTCCTATATGGGTGCCGATTATGGACCTCCTGACCCCCCACCTTCTATGGAATATGAAACAAGGGCCGTATATATTGCATTGATGGATGAACAAGAGGTTATTGATTGGATTAAAGAAAACCAAGAAACTAAGTACGGCACTCCTAAGAAGTTTAAAGTTTTTCAATTCAACGAAGTTAATGTTACAACTGAAGTTAAGATTTCTTTTGGTTGATGTGATGTTATGAATCATAACTTGCAAAAATTTGATCCATATAAAAATAAGTAAATTTGTAAAAGCTGTTAATATTCAATATGCGTTAGAATCGTAGTTGACATATGCCGCAGTATAGATTATACTAATTTCTTGTGCATTGAGCGTATTAAGTAAAACTAAACCTGCCGGTAGCTCAGTTGGAAGAGCATATGCCTTCTTAAGAATCTTCTTAAGAGGGTTCTTAAGAAGCATACGGTCGGGGGTTCAAATCCCTCCCGGCAGGCCAATAAAATAATTGTTGACACCCCAATCTCAGTATAGTATCATTACTTCACTGACTTACTAAACAAGGAAAGAAAAATGATGAGCACTTCTGATTGTATCGAGTGCAACATCGCTGGAATCCCTTGTCTTATTCGTGTTATTTCTTGTAATGTTGTCGCTCCCCATAAGGGTAGTAAGTATTCGTGTGATAGTGATTCCGATTACTACGGTTACGCTGATATTGAATTTTCTGTTCTTGATCGTAAAGGCTATAAGGCACTTTGGCTCGAAAAGAAGATGACTAGCAAGGACAAAGAGCGTATTGAGAACGAAATTCTGTGTAGTTGAAAGTAACATCTAGCGGGTGTAGCTCAGTTGGTAGAGCATCTGATTTCCAATCAGAATGTCGAGGGTTCGACCCCCTTCACCCGCTCCATATAAAAGTACACTACCTTGGTACCGATGGTTTGGTTGTGCTACAGTATAGATACTGTAGTTTTCCAGACGAGTGTGCTCCTATATGGTAATATGTGAAGGAGATTATTTTGACAATTACAACATACACAATGTGTGGAGTAGCAACAGAAAAATGGCCATTAACTAAATTTTATACAGTTTATATGTGGTTAAAACGCTTGTATGGGAATCAAGCACAAGGTGTTTGGTTCATCAAACAAGACCACGATCTGGAAACACTGTGTATGAGGGAAGATATATACATTATGTATATGTTAAATTGGGGAAATCTATAAAAGAAAATCCATTCTCTTATTATTTTGTTGATTCGTGTATGTATTATTGCTATTAACCGAAAGGGTTAAAAATATCGGTATCAGGAAAAATAGAATTTCTGTCTTGACGAAGTTTATGTGATCTAGACCGACATCGAAATCTTATGGCAAGAGAATCGTCTTAGGTGGAAAACATAAGTTGATACTAGGAAAGTTGTTGACAAGTAGGTGTTGTTGTAATACAATAGATTCTTAAAAGTTGAAGTAATAATGCAACAAGCTCTTTCACAGAAAAATGTAAAGCTGTGCCTCGGTGGTGAAATTGGTAACCACATCAGACTTAAAATCTGACGCCGATAGGTTTGCCGGTTCGAGTCCGGCCCGAGGTACCATATTAAAACATATTAATACAACTGCAAGACTTGTCGTAAGAAAGTGATACGCAGACGAACGTGTAATATGTTTTAATATGGAAAGTTGTTTGCTAGGTGGACCAGAGTGGTTGTATAATGATGTGTGTATCAAATTATAAAGGATTATTCCATGTATCATTTTTTTAATGAATATTATTCGGCAACTAAGTTTATTATTGACTTCAATAAAGATAAAGAGGATAATCAACCTAAAGCAAAATTTGTAGCATGGCCTCATACTCAAGTTAAGCGGCATCGTGAATGGATTGTATTCACACCTAAAGCAATTTAAGGCTTTATCCCCGGCACTGGTAAAGGTTTACCCATATATTTTTTAATATATGTCCATAAGGCCAATGGTAGGATTGTGTAGGCCACACAATAACCTAAACTAAGAGGTTCGATACCTCTTCCGGGGTTCATTAATTTTTATAATCAATAGGAAATAAAATGGAACAACCGACTGAAGTTCTTATTCAAGAATTGAAGGATGAAATTGAAGTCCTTAAGCTTCAAAATGAAATGTTGATTGAAACTATCAATCAAGCAAATGCTCTAATGTCTGCGGTTCCTCTATGGAACACATATGCACGAGAACTTGCTAATATCCTTTCTTCCCTAGAAAAAGAAGTTTCTTGAAGTAACATTAGTAGGACTGAACGCGAAACTGGCGAGCGGCCATGAAACGAACATGGTGAAGGGTAAAACCGATAGCAGCCAAATCGGAACGAGTATTTTGCAGGTGCAGTTGTTGGCTTCGTGAGTGGTCAATATATGATGCGCGTTTGAATCGTTCAAGAGCCTTGAGTAATGACCAAGGTAGCATGCTAATGTGGGTTCGAGCCCCACCAGTCCCACCAGTCATAATAATTTAAATCAAAGATGCGTCGTGGAAAGACACGATTGGATATGTGCATAGCAAGGTGGATACTACAAACAACCCGCACTTGGTAACAAGTGGATGCTTTCGGGGTTGTGCTGGTCCATAAGGGGGATAACAGCTTCTAACGTAGTCTATGCGGTATATAATAGTCCCGGTTATACTATTATAATCTACACACCATAGCTGGTATGAAAACACCAGCCATCTTTGATTTAACTTATTTTATGAAAATTTACTATGGCAAAAATTGATTTTGATGATTTTTCTGTGAAGTTTGATTTGACAGAACAAGTTAAAGATGCAGTCTTTATAAGTAATGAAATCAATGACTTATAAGCTAAAGGTATCTCCCTAGATTACTCTAGGGAGTGGATTGAAACAAACACCGACATGCTGATGATAGATACGCAGTATCTCCCTAGAGTAATCTAGGGAGTGGATTGAAACCAATGATGAGTGAGATTATATAATGTATGGTATAGCTATAGAGAAGTGGGATATTAGCAAGCATAACCTTGTTATAAACTGGTTTAAAGACCATTACGGCGAACAAAATAAATCTATATGGTATATAGATCATGATTATGATTTAATAACACTTTGTATGAATCCAGAATTATTTATTGTCTATAATCTTACATTTTATGAAATTTAAGATTGTCGAACTTTAAAGCGACCAACTTTCTTATTGCTGAACATGGAGAATACTAATGAATGATAAAAAAATGTTTTTGTATACCACTACGTAGCTAAGTGGTATAATGGAACAATGGAATTTACTCTGGATGGGGTCGCTTCTATCGACTTTAAAGTGGTAGATTACCCGTCTTATAGAAAATTTAAGGATACTATTGTAGAAATGAACGCAACAGAAGAAGACATTCCGAATTCATTTTGCCTTTTGTCTCTGTCTGTTTTAGATGTTAAATAAAAAGTAGTTGACACCCACAAGATTTAGTGTATAATGTAACACATGGTTTAGAATATCCCGGACACATCGAATGGTTCTGTAAGGTCTTAAATGATAGACCTTCCCGGGAAGGTTGGCAGAAAGCAGTGACAGCTAACCATAAAATAGTAGTTGACAAGCAGTAAAAACGCTGTATAATATAAAGCATAGACAAACAACTCATTAGGAGATTTAAAAATGATTGAAAACCTCGGCAAGTTTGCAAAGTCCCTCCGTCAAGGCCAAACTATCTACAAGGTTTATGCTCTTGGTGATCGAAGCTATATGGTCAAATCCGTCGTTTGCTCTCGTGCAAAGAAAATGGGCATTACCCAGTATATGGGGATTGATGTTGTTAATTATTATAAGGAAACCGATTGGTTTGGTTTCACTAAGGAATGGAAATGTAACTCCTCGGAGTCTCTTAGTGATATGAACGCACTTTCCGGTTGTAATGGATACAATCATCATCGTGTGTTTTTTTCTAAGAAGAAGGCACAGAAGTACCTGAAAATTTGTAAGGAGTTGGGTTACGATTTCATGGGAAATGATTATGATGGGCTTTTCTGTGAGGATTGGATTAGGTAATCAATTTTGGGTGATCTTGAAATTGTTCAAGATCACCCAAACTTAGACAGTGACTCTCTTGTTAGGTATATGTCACCCGTCACTCATGGTATTGGCTATAGCATTAAAGAATAAGGGGAATAATATGAAATGTCCTAATTGCGGTTACATTCATGGCTGGCAACCAGAAACTCTTAGTTCTGTTGATGGGGAAAAAGGTAGTTTTTATACTTTTAGAACTTCTCCGACTGAAGTTAATTTGTTGGCAGAACGTAATGGTAGATATGAAGAAGGTGGTCGGCGTGATGTGTATGGTTGCCCAAGTTGTATGATGGTATTCATGAGTTAATAAATAATTGCCCTTGTGGTGGAAATGGTATACACAGCGGACTCAAAATTCGCCGCCGAAAAGGATTGTGGGTTCGACTCCCACCGAGGGCACCATAAAATAGTAGTTGACAAGTAGTAAAAACGCTGTATAATATAAAGCATAAGTTGGGGGTTAGCTCAGATGGTTAGAGCAAACGACTCATAATCGTTAGGTCGCGGGTTCGATCCCCGCACCCCCTACCAATAATTTTATAATGTGATAGTTATTTTAAATATATGCCTCGGTGGTGAAATTGGTAACCACAGGAGACTTAAAATCTCCCGCCGTTAGGCTTGCCGGTTCGAGTCCGGCCCGAGGCACCATATTGAAACACATTGACCGAAGTTTGATCGTGAGTGATAGCGCATTCTTCACTAAAACAGAATTTTTTGAGTACCCTGAAAATATTATTGACTGATACCTAAAACTATAGTATAGTTACATCAGTCGCTCAATAAAAGGAATAAAAATGCAAAGTTTCTTCTCTGGTGACCGCGTTCGGTTTGTACGTGCACTGAATCTTGATGGTATGACTGGTGAGGTCATTGGGTTTTGGGGAAATGAACCTTATTCTGACCATTGTATTGTTCTTCTGGATACCCCTATTGATAGCCCTCAAGGTAAAATCCGTGGAATTAATATCACCAAGTATTGTCTGGAGCCGGTATGAATGTTCATGGTGCTATTGGATAAAAATTAGTTGTCAATTCTCTCTATTGTTGTATAATAGAGACTTGGTTTGATTTGACAGAACAAGTTAAAGATGCAGTCTTTATAAGTAATGAAATCAATGACTTATAAGCTAAAGGTATCTCCCTAGAGTAATCTAGGGAGTGGATTGAAACTATTGTATGACTTAGTATGTTAATATATGGTTAATGGGACTGTAGCTCAGATGGTTAGAGCAAGCGACTCATAATCGCTAGGTCGAGGGTTCGATCCCCTCTGGTCCCACCAACAAAATATGAAATTAGAGAACCACTAATATGGGAAAATTTTTAAGTAAATTCGCTTTAAATGCTGCAAAACATGCGCATGACGTGTTTAACTCTCGTGTAAAACGTGGGGAAATTGACCCTACAACTTACGTTAGAACTCAGTTTGTTGTGTGTGAGTGTGGTGTAGAAGGGTGTGGGTTTATTACTCGATGGATGAAAAATCAATCGAACGTGGTTGATTACGAGGAAGAATTTAAAAGATATCATGAAGCCCTAAAGAACGGGCAATCTAACCTGATAGGATGAACATTATGTATGATGTACAGATGTATATTGACTTAGGTGAAGTTCTTTGTGCTAAGAAAATGTTCCTTTATATGCGTAAAAAGTCACGGGAACATATTAAAGAATCTTTATCAAAAATGGAATCTGCGGATCGGGCATATGCAAGTTTTTATAAGTATGATGATTGTGGTAGCTTTTATAAAGAAATGCGTGACGAAGCAAAAATGCTTTACGAAAATGCACTTAACAACAGAACTAAATTTGTGGTATCCTCTGAAAAATATTTTAAGAAACTAAAGCATCAGTTTATTGAAAATTATCCTGCATTTGATTGGCTTCTTAAAGAGCAGCTTGAAAAAGTATCTACAATTGAGTAAAGTTCGACTCTTTCAGTCTCTACCAAATTTTGTGTTGACATGTTTTAATTTTGGTGTATAATTCAATTTATCGGATAAGGAAATGCACTCATGTCACCAGAAAACTTTTATCAACATGTTGGTGTTGCACTTGGTAAGTATTCTAAAACTGATATTTCTGGAAGTTTTATCAACTCTAATGTTTATGACAGTGAAGAATACAACTTTCACGTTAGATGTTACTATGGTAAATGTAAAAAGTTGAGGCATTCTATGTTTTCTCGTGAGTTTGTTAAAGCTGCCGGTGTTGATTTTGAAGTATTTTTGTCTCTTTGAGGTAGTTTATGGCATACATCACTGTAGCAAAATCACTACCAAAAGATAAGACTATCCATGTTGCTGTATCTGGTGGCGTAGATAGTATGGTTCTTCTACATTTTCTTAAAAGAAAACATAACGTTGAAGCAATTCATTACGTGCATTCTTCTTCCGAAAATGCAGAAGCAGAAAAAGAATTTGTTGTTGGTTATTGCGAACGGCACGGAATCGTATGTCACGTTGAATATCAACACACCGTAAAAGATAAAGGCGAGTCACAAGAGGAAAGTTGGAGAAATGCTAGGTATGATTTTTTCAAAAAGTTTGATATCGTGGTGACTGGCCACACTCTTGATGATGCGGTTGAATGGTATCTTTTTACTTGTTTTAATGGTCAAGGTAAGTTCATGGAGTATGCGAATTGTAATGTTGTTCGCCCATTTATTCTTACCGAAAAGCAAAAACTACTTGACTATGCTAACCAACATGGTGTAGAATTCATTCATGATGCAACGAACGATGATGTTAGTTTTGCTGCAAGGAATCGCATCAGAAATAACATCCTACCTGAAGTGTTGAAAGTTAATCATGGGATTTATAAGGTAGTCAAGAAAAAAGTCATTGAAAAGGTTAAAAAATGAATTTATTTGAAAATTATCTAAAAGATCCATTGTATGAAGTTGTTGTTAAAATTCTTACAAGTACATCTCTTTTTGAGATGGCATATGAAAGAAAGGTAGCATTAGAGGCGATTTATTCACATGCAACTCAGTTAGTAAAAATAATGGTAATGGTCCATCATGCGGTTGATTCCCGTGATTTACCTCATTGGAAAACTACTATCAACTCCCATATCAGAGAAATTCATGAACTTACTTATCTAAAAGGTAAAAAAAGAATGAGTGCATCTGATATCAGAGAACATGTATTAGAAGGTCCATTTGGGGAATATAATGATTATCGTCTGACCCATCATGACGTTTCTGAGAGTAAAAGTGGAACCATGTTTAGCCCTCATACAGAAGATGATTACGCGGCAATTCGGCGTAAATATGATAGGTTAATCCCACTTTTGTTAAAAAATGATATTCCACCAAAATATGATGATCTACTGGACTCGTAAATAAAATGTTTTATGTTACTTCAAACTCCACTAATTTGTGGTATCCTACTAAAGCAAAAACACTTAATGGTGCCAAACTAAATGCAACTATGATGTTTTCTATGGATGCCTCACAAGTTCTTAAAGTAGGTAAAAGTTCTGTATGTGGTATTCAATGTGTTTCTGTAAGATATTGTAATAGCAAAAGTAAATGGGTAGATTTAAATGACTAAAGAAATTTCGCCAGAAGAATATGAAAAGGCTATCCCTAAAGATTGTGAGTTTCAGACTTATGATCAACATTTTGAGCAACTATTACTATGTTATGGGTTGATGTCTTCTATTAATCGTGGTGTTGCCCATAATTGTGGTATTTGCGAATTTTCTAAAAAAAACAGTAATAAATAATGAAACGAGATCAATTTGATAGTTGGGGTGTAGAGGATAGCATCGAAGATAAGGTTTCCTCTGTTGCATATAAGAAGTATTCAATTAACAAAGCAGTTGATGAAACTCGGAAACATAAAAAAGGTGAAGTTATTGTTTGTCCAATTTGTTCGGCATCTTTTAACAAAACAAGCCCTAATAAAATTTTTTGTTCAAAGAGTTGTATGCTACAATATAACAACCAATTCGGTAAATTTGCATCAGATAAGTACGTGAAGAAAAATTCAAAATATGATTTGTAAATATTTGTTAAATTTGTGAGTATCTTGAAAAAAATGCCATAAATATAATATGTTGTTTAAAAGTTGCGGGGTAGAGAAGTCTGGTATCTCGTTTGACTCATAATCAAAAGGTCGTTGGTTCAAATCCATCCCACCGCAACCATAATTTGTTAGTAACTTGCCCTTGTAGCTCAGTTGGAAGAGCAATCGCCTTGTTAAGTGCATTTTAACAAGTGTGCTTAACAAGCGATAGGTCGACAGTTCAAATCTCGTCCAAGGGCACCATATATAACAACATTACCTATGCCAACTTCATCCAACCAGTAGAAATACTGACATCGAAGTTGATAAAGGTTCCTGCGGGTAGTGTATAACACAAGCAGGTGAAAATTTGTCGGTAATGTTGTTATATATGATGTAAAGAAAATAGACAAGCAAAAAGTGCTTGACTTACTAAGTAAGAAGTAGTAAAATATATTGGGGGTGTAGCTCAGTTGGGAGAGCAGTAGCTTTGCAAGCTAAAGGTCGTCGGTTCGATCCCGTCCACCTCCACCAAGTTAAAAAGTAGTTGACAAGATAACCGATGTTTGATATGATACACACATCGAAACAAACAGAGAGAATACAAATGCTCACTACTAAAAAAATTGTTAAGGCAATTAAAGAAAAATTCGGTGTTGATGTTCAGATGTTTAAGGGCAATGGTTATTATTATTTTATCGGTAACTGTCTTGAAGAGGCGAAGGTTTCCTCTGTTGATGTATATACCCTCAACGAACTAAGTCTTGAACAGTGGATGAACGAGTTTAAGCGAATGATATAAAACAGAACTAAGATAGTTGTAGCATAGCGCGCGATGTGTTACAATCGTAAGTCAAGGACTGGT
>JACCEA011692836.1_pt1 | contig 37144 bp, 46 predicted proteins | sample 7449851 | NCBI WGS metagenome assembly JACCEA01 (sample SAMN15323453, study PRJNA562643) | freshwater metagenome | isolation source: river surface water | place: USA:Blue River Watershed | collected 2017-08-18 | reverse complement strand
GTCGGAGTAGTTCGAACTGGTGGATCATTCTCGTCCGAACAAGGTTCGAACCGAGGCGTCCTATTCAGTCTAGCTACTCCGATTTTTGCGACCCGAAAGTTGGTAGTAACATGCCCGTATAGGTAGGTACTACCAACCATCCGTATCGATCCGTTCAGATTTATCGTGTATGGCGAAAAAAAAAGGTCGGAGTAGTTCGAACTGGTGGATCATTCTCGTCCGAACAAGGTTCGAACTGAGGCGTCCTATTCAGTCTAGCTACTCCGGTTTTTGCGACCCGAAAGTTGGTAGTAACATGCCCGTATAGGTAGGTACTACCAACCATCCGTATCGATCCGTTGCGTTGTCGTGGCAACATCGAAACGTGTGTGGAGTGCATGCCCGAGCATGTCCGTCGGACTCGTGGATAGGAGTGTCCGATGTGTCGTGTGGACCTGCATGTGTACGGGTGATATTACGGTTGCTCCTTCGGTTTTCTTCCCGTGCGACTGTCTGTTTACCTGTGAGTGTCTAATGTGATTTGGTAATATTGTCCTCCCGACAATCAATCAAACAATTAGAAATGAGTTCAGTTTCCGACGTGATTCGGTCGGTGCTTCTCGAGCAGCCGTCTGAAGGCCGTAAGACTGTGAGTGAGTATGCTCGAGTGCGTGCGCGGTTGCAAGTACTTCTCGACGCGCTCTATCTAGAGTCGTGCGGTGAAGTATCTGATTTGTATTTCCAGATGACGCTGTTGGTAGCTGCTTTCGATTTGCAGCACGAACATTTTTTTAGTGCCAAGGTTGGTTCAAAACGTCGTTTAAGTCCAATTTAATCGTTTAGAAATCTGCGTATATAGTGCTATTGTGTGGGATAGTGTAGTCGTCGTTGGCTGGCTCTGTGGCTTAAACGGATAAAGCGCCGCCCTTCTAAGGCGGAGATTCTGGGTTCGAGTCCCCGCAGAGTCGTCGTCATTCATTTTTTTTACGCGATCTCGTCTTTGTGTGTACAGTCCCAGTCGTGGTTTGTTTCCGATTGTTTCTTGTCTTATTTTCTATTTCAGTAATCAAGATAGGATGGAGTTTGAGGGTCTGCCCTCGCTTGACGTGTTCGTATCTTCGTGGTGTGAGCACGATGTGTACGAGTTTCAGCGTGCTTGTCTGATGTCATCGATGGGTATGACTCCCGACGAGTTCGACTCGTTTGAGATGTGTGCAGTGATTGCATCGGTCGTTCAAGAGACTCGGAACCACCAGCAAGTTGTGTCGTCGATGTGTTGTGAGGTGGAAGAGAGCTGTCTTGATTATTTTCCGAACGACCCGTTCACCGTTCACTTCTTTGATGAATTGAATTAATACGGAAATTAGATGTGTGCAAGGATTGAGCTTGTCTCATCAAACAGGGGAACTGCACTTTTAAACTTCCATCCAATCCAGCAGCGTTCGCGTCCGGATGAGATCGGGGATCCGTACAATTCAGTTTCTACGCTCTTACGAGTACGAAAGTGTCCGAGATGGTGATCGATGCGCTCTTTGAACTTGACAAACGATTCCACGCCCAGCACTTTTTTCCACACCCGTGCTTCTCCGTTATGAAACCATGTTAGCAAATCTCCTTCGTTCACGAATGACGCGTGATCATGCTCAAAGTTGAGCGCGATGATGTTCGCGAGGCGTTTGTGAACCACGTCGGCGATCTCTGTTCCGGCCGGAACGATTTTCACGAAAGAATCCTCGTCCGACGTGTACAATCCTTCGCAGCGTGTCCAGCCGAGCCGTTCGAGATCATTTCCGAGCGTTGAACGGCTTGAGTATGGCGACGTAACTCCGACGAGAGATCCGTCGGTGGTGCGAAAGAACTCGAGGTGATCGAACGCAAGTCCGCGCATGTCGTCATGCTCCGGGATTTCCAGCAGGCGTTTTGCCTTGAACCTATGCGTGGGAGCTGTAATACATTTGTGAATTTGATACGTCTGTATGAATTCACGTGTACGGTCGTCGGACGCGGGTGTGTGCGAGTGTTTATGTACAAACATGTTCTCGTGTTGTTTGCTCATGGACGATATTGGTTCTAGATTCGATATAAAATTACAAAAAAATACACACGAGCGTCACGAGGGTCCGTAACTCTACTCGTACTCGTCCTCGGTGAGGCGTCGACGTGTCTTACGGGGCGCGGGCGGGCACTCATCGACGAAAGAATCCATATGTCCTGTGCGGTACTTGCCGATGGGTGCAAAAACCGTTTCACCAGTGCATGTCGTCATGTTGGAGAAGGTCTCTGAGCCGACCATGATTCCGCAGAGAATCGCTGCTGGGTTCCCGACGGTGCCGTCGCGGATCGACGAACGGCCAACGTAGTTCATCCACGGGTTCAAGTGCTGGTCGAGAACAAACACTTGAAAGTTAGGAACGTCACCGAACACGAGTGTCCCGTCATGTCCATTGAGCTCCAGCAGCACCATCTCACGCTCGCTCGGGTCACGGTTGAGGGTATCGAGGAAATCGAGGACGCCCGGTGCGAAGTTCTCATCCCGTGCGAGGGTGAAGACACGCCTCAGACTATCTGCACTGGTCAGATAAATCTGCACACGCCGTCCCCGTACCTTGTTATGCGCCTCTGGCATAGGTAGGCGTTCATCGCCGAGTGGAACACGGAAGATGGTGATCCCAATCGGTGCACGAACAAGCCGAGGGCACAAGAGACCGAGTTTGTTAGTAAGTGCCGGTGTGTTGCGCATCACCCGTTCGAATTTCGTCTGCGTGCACTCAAACTTATCGGCGAACTTTCCGTCCAAGTCAAGGCTGGCGATGTCGTCGATGTCATTCATGCATTCGACCAATGCGGCCGCGTGCATGAAAGCACGCTCTCGATTCGAGGCAGCACGGATCTTTTCGGCGATCTCGTCGAAACGGGAGATCTTCATCGCAACCAGTTGGGCGAGCGTCAACTTCATAATTGAATTGGTTAATTGGGTCTTGACGATGGGAAATCCAGGAATTGGTGGGAAGGGGGGGGGGTCAATCGGAAACCTGTCCGGGCGCTGTCCGATCGGTCAGGGTCTTCCGAGAACCCGTAAAAGTTTATCGCCTGCTTCTTTTCCGTGTCTGGCGGATCCGACGGACTTCATGTAGAGTAGTGCGTAATGTTGAATTTGTTCGGGTGTGATGTCGATCGGGCTCCATAGGGATGACCGCGCGTAGGTCGTTGGGTGTTCAAGTCCGGCCGTGAGCATAGCACGAAAGGTGTCTGTCGAAATTTTGTCGAATCTCCGATCGGATCCGAATGGTATCCCAGAGGCCTGAAGAACTCGTTGTATGATTTTGCTAAAGATTTCTGTGAATGCAGGACAGTCGACGAGAACTTGAATGTCGCAGCTGTGGAATCTCCACATGCTCCAGGCGAGGTATACAAGATCTGTGTAAGGGTTGTGAAAGTTGGGGGTTTTGAAGCGAATGGAGTTGAATATGGCTCCCGCTCCGATTCGTACTCCGTTGTAGTCGAGAGAGGCGAGTCCAAAGTCGATGATGAATGTGTTTGGATGGATCTTACGTCCCTCTTGCAAATTAAAGGTGATGTTGTTCATTTTCAAATCGGCATGCATGAAATGAAGTGGTCCGAGGAACATCAAGAGTTCGGCGATTTGTTGAAACACGGCCGCGCAAATATTCGAACGCATGGCCGTGTCAATATGTGGTTGGCGCACGTATGAATACAGGTCGTGTTCGATTTTTTCCATGACGATGATAGCAGCGGGAATGACGCGTTCTTGTCGTTTGATAATCCAGCTCCCGTCTTCTTCCTTTGCCGTGCGCATGTACGTCGTCGTGCTACCAAACGCTTCCAGACGTGGAATTTTTGTGCAGTCTGGAGGTAATTTTCGATTATTTTCTGTGAATTCAAGGAGAATGGCTTGGATCAATACTTCTTGGACGATCGGATGGATTTCAACTAAATTGTTCAAGTACATAATTTTTGCGACACACGCTCTTCCGTCAAACGACCCATTGATAACAAACCCGTTGTGATTTTTCGCGATGACGGCCTCTTTCACAAATGAATGTTCCCCGTACGAGAAAGAAACATCGTCAACACATGCCCACGCGGGTATGCGCGCGGCGGTTTCTGGTCTGAGTGGGAGATTTTTTTGCAGCTGTTCCGCATCGCTTTGTGTGAGGACACAGGGTGAGAATGTGTACGGTGTGAGATCGAAAAATGTTTTTGTTTCATGTTCTTCGAAAGATACTTGCTCTTGAAATGCACGACTTAGGTCGAGGTCCGTTTGTGTATCCGTCGCCTCTGTCACCTCCGTCACCCCCGTCTGTGTCTCAATTCGCTGACGAGCGATTTGTGGCTCTAAGTCTTCTACTTCATCAGTCCGCGGACGAACTCTTGACATTTTTTATTAAATCGTAGCATCTAAAAAAAATATGTACAAAACTGTCGGCATCTTCTGTCTGATTCACGCCGTGCTCTCGCCACGAATCCGGCGCGCGAGAAGCATGTCCCGAGGCATGATGGTCGTGCGGCCCGCGTGCGACGCACACATGTTCGTATCCTCGAACAGTCTCACGAGGTATGCCTCAGCGGCCTCTTGCAGCGCCATCAGTGCCGCCGACTGGAATCGCGTCTCGCTCTTAATCCCGTCTGTGATTTCCCGAACGAGCCTTTGGAAAGGTAGCTTTTTGATAAGCAGGTTCGTGGTACGACGATACATCCGGATCTCACGCAGCGCGTTCGACTGCGGACGGTACCTCTTCTTTTCATGTTCGACGGGCCTTTTCACGGCCACTCCCTTTACGAAGTGAACTTTCTTCGTGCGTGCCATTTGACTTTGGACGGTGTGTAGTTGAAAGAAACTTGCCAAATCCTCGAACCGGGGGGTCAATCGGAAACGAAGATGTGGACTGTACAGTACACGACCGACCGTAATGAATGTAAAGTTTACAAACGTTTCCGATTTCTCCCGACCGAATTCCTTTCGTATCCCGAACCATCGTCAAAACTTGGTACTTGCTTGCTTGCAATGGAGAATGCGAAGTTACTTGTCAGGCACATCATTGAGTACTTCCCCTTGTCGTATGGGCATACGATTGTGGTGTCTTCGTCAACGTCTCGCGAATCCGTTTCTTTTCTGGATTGTTTCCTTACGTCGTTGACTTGCTCGAACCGTTTGGGCATTCGTGCGGTGACGTTGCAGGACTGTCGTTTTGATTCCAAAAAAATACCAGAGTCTATTTCGCTCTTGCAGACGTTGAGTCGCGTAGCCCGTCACGGTTCGTTGCATACACTGACGATGTCTGGACAGTTGATTGATGACTTTACGAATTTGGATTCGTATGAATTTTTTCGGGTGGCCACGGCGGCGATCGCGAGCTTTCGACATGTCAACCTGACCAATCTTGTGATGCCGCAACGGCACTACGGTTTCATCCTGTGTGCTCTGGCCACGAGCATTCTAGTGGAATCTGTGCATATAACAAACGCAAAGATTATTGCGTCGGACGAGCTCCGTGCGGATATCAAGGCGAGTAGTGGCGCGTTCGGATTGAACAACCCGTTGTTCCTTCACGAGATTGCAGCACGTCTCCGTGAGCACATTCCAACAGACGTATGGAGTTCAGGTTGGGTGTTTCAAGAGGCACAGCGGATGGTGATGTATGTGGTTCAAAACAGTTTTGTGACTACTGTACCGGCGAGTGTTGGTGTGAATTTGTTTGTGTGTGCTTGCGCATTCGTCCTCGGTTGTTCGGATGATGTTTGTTGGTGGGAAGAAGCCGGAATGAAGTCTGTGTTGTGCAAATCTGTAGAAAAGTGCGCGGGTGTTGCGGATCCTGTCACCAATTTGATCATGGGTGTCGTGCATACGGATGCAGGATTTCTGCCGGGCGCGATTCAGTCTACTTTCGGTTTTAGTTCGATACCCGAGCGGTATTCAGAATTCCACAAGTACACGCTGGAAGCGTGTGTGATGAAACGCATTGATCCCCGGTCGATCTCCGAAGCTCGTACGTGGTTAGACGTTGCAACACTCCCTTTTTTGTTTGCGAATTTGGTCCGAGGGAAATCCGTGACGAGTGCAGATGTTTTGGACGAATTATTTACGTGGGCGCTTGATGTGCTGTGAAGTTCTTTCGTGGTTGTGTAAATGTAAAATAAAAAAAATGAGCAATTTTTTAACCGACACGAATGTGGTCGGAATCGTGATCGGGTTGATGATTAGCTCACAAGCCGTGCAACTTGTGAACGAGTTTGTTCAAAGTTTCGTGTCTCCTTTGATCTCTTTTATGTTTAATAAAGCCTCGTTGGATGTCACAGAAATAAAGCTGGATATCGCAGGAGTCCAGTTTAAACTTGCAAGTTTTCTGTCGGCTCTGATTCGTTTTTTCATTGTAGTATTGATCGTATATTTGATTTATCGCACGAACAGCAAGCTTATTGTGAAAAAGTAAAAAAACTTCATATCTTCATCATAAAAAATGAAACACTACACATTCACGTCGAATCCGAGGAGTATACTCTTTGTATGTGCAGGCAACACGTGCAGGTCACCCATGGCCGAAGCGATTGCGAAAAAGTGGGCCGATCAGAACGAAAAATCATGTTTAGTCGCATCCGCGGGAATGGAGGCAGTAAATGGATGGTACGCAGCCGAACATGCACGTGCGATTTGTTCGCCGTATTTGGACAATCACATTTCAAAAGAAGTCACGGAAGGTCTTCTTTCACAATTCGACGTTGTATTTACCATGATGCCTGGCCATATGCACGGGATTCTTGTCCGTTATCCTCGACAAGCGGACAAGGTATTTCCTCTAGCTTTGGACGGCAGTCCCATCGATGATCCTTACGGTGGAAACCTTGACGAATATGAACGCGTGTTCTCCATCTTACAAACCCATGTACACAAACGGATGAACGAGCTGTTTTTCGGTCGAATCTAATAAAAGTGTACGACGGCAAAAATTTCAGGATGAGACATTTTCACATCATGAGGTAAATGACATATCTCTTTGCAGATTTCCCATCCCGATTGTAAAAGTTTTCGGTCACGGATTAAGTCGAACATGTCATCCGGATCGTAAGGCTGATCACGCGTCGGCCCGAGTGTAATGTAAAAGTCCGACTGGTAAACACTCAAACCGTTGGCGGGGCAAGCGTGTGACAGGTAAACGTTTGGTGCGAGTTCTGTGTTGAACCAGCTGTACATTTCATCTGCGTCGTAAGAAGCGAGTACATTTAACGCATAAACCGGTTCGATTTTCCATCCATAAAAAATGTATGCACGGTTCATCTTTTGTTTGAAGTAATTTGATTTCGTTGTAAGCAGTCTGATTTTTCTTCATCTCCTTAAGATTAAAAAACAGTGAAATAAAAAAGCAAGTGCAATGGAAGACGTGTCGATGAATTTACACATTCCCGAGCAAGTTTCGGATCCGATTGATCCGGAACAGATTCCGTGCGAGCAAGTTTTGGAGCCGATTGAGCCGGAACAGATTCCGTGCGAGCAAGTTTTGGAGCCGATTGAGCCGGAACAGATTCCGTGCGATCAAGTTTTGGAGCCGATTGAGCCGGAACAGATTCCGTGCGATCAAGTTTTGGAGCCAATTGAGCCGGAACAGATTCCGTGCGAGCAAGTTTTGGAGCCGATTGAGCCGGAACAGATTCCGTGCGATCAAGTTTTGGAGCCGATTGAGCCGGAACAGATTCCGTGCGAGCAAGTTTTGGAGCCGATTGAGCCGGAACAGACTCCGTGCGAACCGCCGGATCAGATTCAAGAAATCAACGTGACGAGAGAACCGGTGGTTGTTGTAAAGGAGGAAATCGAAGAGGTGCGTAAGTATTTTGACGAAGAAGCCCGTTTGCGTCGTTCTGGAAGACGTTTTATGTGCACTGTACAGTAGGTGCTGCGATAGTCATATTCTTCTGTTCGAGTGAAGGTGGGTGCAACTACTCGAACGGAATTTTTTCTGTGGTCCATCATTGAACAAAGAATGGATTTGAAGCGCGTGTTGCTTTTCTTGATTGGGTGTATCGGTGTTCGTGCTTCTTTAGCACTTGGAGCTAGACATGCTTCTTCGGATGTGTTACAATGGATGGGAGCGCTCGCGTTGTTGCCCGCGATTGGATTTTTTGTGATTTATTGGTTCAATTTGCGCGAGACAGGTCCGGAGGTTTTTGGTGAGAAAATATGGTGGAACGATTTGCGTCCTTTTCACGGGATGATGTATTTGTTGTTTGCGTGGTTCGCGCTTCATAAGAAATCGTTTGCGTGGAAATTTTTGGCATTTGACGTGTCAGTGGGTTTGCTTGTGTATCTTATGCACTATCGATTCTTTTTGGGATAAGAATGAAATCATCAGTACCTTGTTCGATCTTGAGCAAATCGTAGGAAGGCAGTTCGTTTTCCATGAAGCGTTTAAAGTTGTCAAGCGGGGGTCCATCCCAGATTTCGATGAGGATGACCGGTCTGTCGCGTTCGATGAGGCCTTTAATACCCGTGAGTACTTGAATTTCCATCCCTTCGACATCGATTTTGATGACACTGATTCGTCTCGTGAGTGCGTGCATATTGATTTGAATGACAGTGAGTGTGACGTTGACGTCTCCGAAGTAGTCTGCTCCGGTCGGCACGGGAACGGAGTGATCAAGTGCGGACGCACCGAAGTTGGCAGGAAAAAACCAATTTTTAATGGTTGTGTTGATTTCCTTGGTTTCACTTCCGACGGCGAATGGGTAGACCCGAACGCGTTCGGGTGAAATTTGGTTGAGAGTCAATGTTTCGGAGATGAGTCTGTGGTAGATCGGTTCGAATGCGTGCACGGAGCATCCAGTCGAACAGACTTCTTCCATGAGGAGTGCGGAAGTTCCGATATGTGCTCCGATATCCATCATATCCGTGTCGGGCACGTAGTATTCGCGGAAAATATTGAGCATCCATTCTTCCCAATACCGACCGCTAGCGAGTTCATATGCGATGTGTTTGTCAGTCTGAAGGACACAGAAGGACCGTCCGTGTAGTTTGGTCCGGAGTTCGTCGCTTGTACGCCGGACCATTGCCCAACCGAGATCTCCACATTCAAACGTTTTCATTTTTTTTTGTATTTACAAAGCCGCAAAAATAAAATTCATTTTCAAACTTCTTTTGCATTGCAGTCGGCGTGCGTTTCACTGGAGACGCTATTTAATACGATATTCGGATCCGAACGGCGCATGGGCAGCACGTTGATTTTTCGTGCGTTTTCTTGTTCGTGGTATGCGAGATGAGCAACCACGGAAACGAAGATGGCAACAACACAAATGAATCGAAGTCCGACGAGGAGTTTCGAGGTTTCAAATGGTTTGCAGAACCCGAACTTGTCCAGGATATAGTCCTGTTGGAAGGGAGCTGGCACGGCAACGCGTGTGATAATGTCTGCCTTATTGGTTCCACGACTTAAAACGTGCACGCACGAAATCGGAATGCTCTCCGAGTTGTTGAACACAACCTTGTGGATGCCCACGAATTTGTTTTGAGCGTGTTCGATGACATCAAAGTCGAATACGATTCCTCGTACGGGCGTTTCAATTTTGAAGAGAGACCATACGAATATGACGGACGACAGTCCAGCGACGACGAGAGCTTCCATCATTTTTTAATATTCACATGGTTCCAAGTTGGTTGGTCGATGGCTTGATTCGTTTCATTTCGCGATTTTTTTCATGTCAGGACGTTCAGTAAAATGATTGTTTTTATTTTCAACGGAAGCTTCAACCAACAATCACGAGGCCCGGTGACGATTACGGTTGACTGTGTTTGGAGCGAGCTCCGTACAGGGATTTCGTACAGCGTCACGACATCGAAAGGCGGACAGGTGAACACGCAGACGTTTTTTGAGGAGACATCGTTGATTCGATACGTGTCGTTTCTAGCCCGCACGCTTCCGGGTTACCGCGTTGAAGTGTGTGGCAAGATGTTTCCCGAACGTACGTACGTATTCCGTTCGAACATTGAGTTGATTTCGGACGCTTTGCGCATTTGGATTGACACTCGTTTCCAAAACGATTAGTTTCGCTTTCCTTTCTTCTTGGTGCTGCTCTGTTTGCGCTTCTTCTTCGTAGGGCGTCCGAAACGTGAGAATGCAGAATCGTAATAAGTCCACGCAACAAAGCCTTCACCGCGAATAAACGGGTCTGTAAAAACCCTTCGAACCTCTGGACCGACACCAGTGCGGAATCGTTTCTGGAACTCCGTTTCTTCTTTATCTCCGGAATCAGTTTCGTACATGATGTTTTCTTCACGGATACGATTATACTCATCTTTGCGTCGCTGTGCTCTACTACGTTCTTCTGGTGTGATAAAGAATTCATCATTTGTACTATCGAATGGCTCGTCTTCGTATGGGAATGACTTGAAACGTTTTTGAGATACTGCAAATAGATGGAGCAAGAACTCGATTGGAGCGAGTCCGCGAGGACGAGAGAGGCCAAAAACGTCGTTGTGTTTATTTGCGTAATACAAAGCACCGAGTGCGAAGTGACGGTCCTCGTAGCTCGAATTTGACCTTTTAGTAAATGGGACAAAGTTGTGAAAACACCACTTGTAAAACGTATAATACGCATATAATCTGTATTCCGTTGCGGGGTTGTAATTCTTGCGCACCCTGAACGCTAGAGTGGATACAGATGGATTTACAATCACTTCTTGAATATGATCTTCAAGGCAGCGAATGAAGATACGCAAAAGATGGTTCAATTCGTCGTTCGTGCTGCCAAGTGTGACACCTCCCTTTTCAAGTCCTTCATCAGCTACCTGATGAAACTCGTACGACGTTCTCTGATGATCAAGTAGTTGTTTTTCTAAATCGGTGCGATAGCTCTCTGCTTTGCTTTTAATGGTTTCAACTTCGGCACGAATTGTGTCCAAATCATCGCGATACGCATTGATAATATTTCGATCGACATTGATTCCGTAGAAGTTTGCAAATGAATCGTTTGGTTTGGCGGATATGTACCAATTCGAGAAGTCGGTGGTACCCCGTCCATAAGATATTTGCCTGAAATAACGGTTTTCGAACCCATAATATGCTAGCGCGATGAGCGCTTGAAGTTTCTCGTCGACGATTCGACGCTTTCCTTCAATTTCTTCAATGGTACACGTGCTCATTTCTTTTTTTGTTCAACCGGTAAGTATATTTTTTTTACACGATATCCTTATCAAGACCATGATGCCATTTGGTCCAGTCCTGGGGAACTTGTTTCGTACCGCCATTGTACGGAACGGCGAGTTTGTGTTCAATGAGTAGGTCGTTGATTGTTTTGTGTTCACCGTCGACAAGAACGTCGGCAAGGATGCGTCCGTACTTTTCACGCGCGACATTCTGAAGTCGGACACGTTTGTGCAAGATTCGCTCTTCTACAAACGTTTTTGCTTTGAGCGCGACGTTCTTTTCGTTTGTATCTTTCGTGCGCAGTTCCGGGCAGTCGACGCGTGCGATCCGTACGGGCCATTTCGTCCATTTTTGGAGTTCGTTGTTCCAAACGGCCAAAGTAAATGTGTCACCGTCGTACACACTCACGACGATCCCATCTGTAGGTATGTATTCTACGCAATCTTCAAGTGTGGGTAGCTGAGGGCGACTGACGCAATAATTGCCCATTTTTTTGATTCGTATGTAAATGAACGTTGTTCAACGCGACAAGTAGTCATCGCATTCAGCAGCGGCGACAGCGACGCGCTGCAAGAGCAAGAGTGGGAGGACATCATCACAATGCGGTGGGCAAAAGAACCACGGCAGTGCGTCCGGCAGCCGGACGTTTTGTGAAGGCAGTTTATGGTCCAGGACGGCTTGTTTTGCAAGGAAGTCGGGTAGTGGGTCGTATTGTCCGTCCGTGTAGAATTCACATACCCTGTTCGTGATTTCGTCCGTGGATCGTTCGGGGAGTTGAAAGTATTCAAGCGAATTCATTCGTTTGAATGCGTAAAAGTATCTATGAACGAATTGTCCGAATGCGGCGATGCCGTCCGTGCAAATGTTGTTTTGCATTTCGTGGACGGTTGCGGTTGCTTGAAGGTATGCGATCATGACCTCAGTCGGTACGGTTCCGTCTGTGCTGACATGCAAACTCGCATAAAATTGAAAAACAGCATTCATTATCTTCCGAACGATCTCGGGTGCAATGCGAAAAGACATGTACAGTTCTTCGCCCCGAACGGCACATTCGGTGCGTATGAGCATTCTACAATCGTTTTTTGGATTGTGGTGATGCGTTAAAAAATGAGAGAGTGCGGTTGTACTGGGCTGCATAATTATCGTTGGGTTAGGTCATCAAACCCGTACGGATTCGGACGTGGTCGTTTCGGCATGTAGTAATAATTGTTTGACGTCGAAGGACAGTAAAATTGTTTGTACGTCCGGCGGTCCGAAGACAAGTTCGTGCAGCCACGTCCAGAAGGTTTTGTCTTGGAACTCGTCAGGTTCTGAGACGGTGTATCGGATGTTAGAGAACTTTACATTTTTCATTTGATACTCGGATACGTGATCCCTGTCGGTCCATTTGTAACTTCCCGGTGCAAGTTCGACTTGGAATGTGTTTTGAATGTGGATAAGAACGTTGTGTCTGCCTTCTAACGGGCATCGTAGGATGCAGTTTTCAAGTTCGTTCACATACGGGGGCTGTTCAGACACTATCGTTTCGTATTCCTCCATTCTTTTTTATAGATGTGTGCGAATATTTACATAATCGAATTGTATAAGCACGTATGGCCGAGTGGGTCTAAGGCGTTCGACTTAAGCTCGAATCCGCAAGGGCGTGGGTTCGAACCCCACTGCGTGCATTTTTTTCGTTGCGAAAGTCTGAAAAAAAAGTATGTGAACGAAACAATAAACAACAAGATGAATATTATCCGAACTCTAACCGGGCACCACCGTCACCGTCACAACAACCGTTTTGGTGCGAACGTTGTGCGCGGTTCACGCGGCCAGCGTCCTCGAACGATGAAAAGGATGCCGAAAGGTCTCGGCGACGGAAATCCTATCCCGTCGTCGTTGATTGCGGAATATGCTGGTACCATCCCGCTCGGTGTGAGTCGCGAGTTTGACCGCACTATATCCGCACGAACGGTACTTGAAATCACTGTACAAGGTCGCAACTTCACACCCGAAAACCGCGGAGAGAAACTCGGCAGCCTGACGAGGATTCTAGGAGAGCAGGATTTTTTCCCGAACTTGCACACTCTGTACTTTGCGAATCTCAACAACATGGATACCTTATTAAACATGGACGACGTACGAAGCATGGCAACTTCCCTCGATAAGCGCCACTCGGTTCATTCATTGTATTTGGCCTATGTACGCACGGCGTATGCAAACCAACTGATCCCGCCGGTAACCCCGTCTCTTAAGAAACTGGTGTTAGAAAATCCGATATTAGAAACCGATTTTGACAACTACGAGGTCCGTGATATTTTGAATCGTTTATACACCAACAAACAAGCCGCGCACGACGCCGCACTGGCCGCATCACGAGCGGTGAGTGTGCCCCTAACGGTTTTTGCAGCGGGTGCGGGTGCGGGTGCTGCGGGTGCAGGCAGATACCTTGGCGATCGAGAAAGTGGAAGTAGCGCCTACGCGGAACGCGAAAGGCCCGTCCGAGACCGTTCGGACCGTGACCGTGACCGTGAAGAATTGTCATCAGTGCGCACTCGTGCGGTGTCGGCGCCACTGAAAGCCCGTCGCTATAACGACTTGGAGAGTTTGAGCCTTCTAGGTATGAGTTTAAACTTTGACATCCAAGATTCGATCATGAACTTTGCATCCACGCTGAATGAACTGGAGCTGGACTTTGAGATGGATCTGTCCCTTGACGCCCCGGCAGTCCTGGATGTGTCATGGTCGAAATGGGCTGACTTTTTCAAAGCACTCACGACGTCAACAAATCATAGCGTGAAAACAATTTGTCTCCGTAACCTTTCATTACCGCGTTTACTTTTCAACCCAGGAAGGACGAACGTCGAACTCAGTACGGCCTTCCATGCGCAGGCGGAAGGAGCAGTGCAAGAACTAACAGAGGAAGAACAACGCGACCTGATTCGTACGAATATGTTGCGCATGGCCGAAGCAGGTGAAGGAGACTCGATTCTTGCCCGTTTATTCTCAGATGCCCGAGTGAAATCAATCGACATCTCTGATAACAATTTTTTCTGCGAAACCACGGATGGCACATTAGGCGACGATTTGCCATATTGGACTTACCAGACGCAACTCCTCGCGAAATTAATTACAAGCAGTGTGCATGTTCATACAATCAATCTGAAAGGAACCGACTGGTTCCAAGGCGATAATGACGATCTGCTCGTGGGTCCTCTCCAAAGAATGGTGCTCGATGCCTTGGCAGGCAACCCGAACATCACAAGTGTCACGCTCGGCAGTGAATTCAATGCATTATTCGACGATGTCAGTCTGTTGCATTTGTTGGCACGGCCTCATCTCAAGTACGTGGAAATCGAGGCACGAAGTTCAAACTTTACCGAAGAGCGAAATACTCCGGGATTCAGAGAACAAATGATTCGTGAATGGTGGAGCCAGCCTCGTGTTCGTGGAAGTCAGTTGAAGATTATCGAAATCGTCGGAGTTGACGACAATGAAATGAAACGTACCGAAGTTCATGTATTTTAATGTTCGATTACAAAGCGACAAATGTCTTCAAGAGAAAAATGAGCACCATCGTCGATTTTACCGGGTTGGACATGAACGATGTGTTCGTGGCCCTGCGAGCCCGTGCGAAATCCCCTTACGGCGGTTGGCAAGACCTGTACGCGCGTTCACGCCCGCACTATACGGATGAAATGATTCGATCAACGATTGGCTCAGGATGGGTCGACCGAATCGACGGAGGCGGTGTGATCATAAAGACATCGTTCCATACTTTTCCCAAACTCGATTCGTACACATACGACCGTGACAATGGAACAGGAGCGATGAAATCCGTGCGTGACTTTTTACTTTCTGTCACAAATGATACGTTCGATTGATGCATAATATAGCATTCGCATCAATAAACATACGAATGGATCTCTTTTTTGACGATAGTGTACAGAAGAAGTCTTATACGATTGAAGAGGCGCTGAAACACATTTTTTCGTCATACAGTTTGTATAGCACGCTGAACCTGTCTGTACGTGGTAAGGTTGTTTGCAAAGTTTTGTGTGATACCCGCGCGGCGGCGACGTTCAAGTTCGAGACTCTGTCGGGTCCGTTTGCGGTCGCGGAGGCTTTGTACAGCCCTGCACGAGCTCAGTTGAAGGATAGTGGATGTTTTTACGAGGGTCCGCCTGAACCTCTTCCTGGTTCTTTTGAGCTGCCGGAAGAGAGTCGGCGCAAAATCGTGGTTACATTTGGTCCCGCTCCTACCCATTCGGATTCGGATGATGACAACTTTGAATTTCTTTGAATGACCGACCGTATTTGTTTTTGTTTCCAAACAATCCATTCGACTTCCCATTCGTCTTGTGTGAATCGGAGAACGAAATGATACTCGCCTTCGTAGCATCGCACGTGTGCTACGAAGGACAATGCAGTCGTCTGTTCGAGTGCCTCAAGTCGCTCGTTCGACAGACGCATTCCGTTCGTGTATGTGCAAGCGTGTCGTTCGCGTCCGCGGCGTTCCGTTCGGAGTTTGAGCGGGTGGTACAAGACCGCATGCCGACCGTGCGGTTCACCGTACGTTCTTCCCAAACGTACCAGATGGAGCATTTGCGAAGTCTTGCACGCGAACATTTGACGGACGGTCACAAATGTGAGTGGGTGTGTTTTTGCGACGACGACGACACGTACCACCCCGAACGTGTCGCGTTCATGCTCCGTTCGGTGACGAATATGTCGGAGAAGCACCCTACCGAAAGATTTTTTGGCACGAAAGAGGTGGGTGTGAAGAGAGGATGGCCCTGTGGGTCTGACGGAGTGAATAGCAACCCTGAGTTTTGGTCATACATGATCCGCCCAGATGTGTTCACGCACTTTTTTGATATCATGGACGGGTATGACCGTGCGTTTTTACGCAACCGCTTTTCAGACATGATTTTCCGCCAGTATCTTGGTTCGTATCGCAAGGGGCTTTGCAAGATCATCCAGTTTTGCACGTGTGAAAAATGTGCAACTGTGCATCTGTACAACCACAACTATCACTCCATGTCTGTGACTGAGCGTGATCCGTTTGTGTTTCACGTGGGTCGTGACGCGGAGCGATACATGTTTGTGTCTGCAGATTGGATGTCGTTCGTGATTTTGAAGTGTATGAGTTTTCTGCTGCACATTTCCGACATGGATACTCGTGCGACTCTTTCGGGTGCGGATGCGGAGCGCTGGGACATGATCTGTTCAAAGTTGAGCAACCCTGCGGATACACAGGGGATCGTGCTGCGCGAAATGACTGCATTTCTTCGTGTGTTTACCGAAGTGTAAACCGTACGAAGACCCGTAATGTTTTTGAGCAAAAACAAATGGACGGTCCGGACTTTTTTGGTGTGACATTCTTTTTTTTATCGCACAATGAGAACTCTTCGTACAGACAACGAAACGGGAGACTTTTATTTCGATCGTCCCCGTGCGGAGTCCCTTCCGGAGTTCAAACGGGCGCTTGCAAACAAGACGAGTCTCGCGCACTTTCAAGATCGTCGCCACAGAGCTCTGACGGGCTCGCATGAACTCTTTCAGCGCCGTTCGGACGCGGTGAAGCGTGAGCTTGCAGAACACAATTATTGTTGTGTGCGAGGATTGTTCGGCATGCAAGGTGTGTTAGAGACGATTTTTTATTTGGAGACGAATGGTTGGGATGACGTGTACGTACAGAACACGTGGGCACTGTTCTACAAAACCAAGTTCAACTGCAAGTGCGTCCGTGCATGTTTGGACCGTGCGAGTTCGCATTTGTAGATACCGTATGGACAGCTCTCGGTCAACTTTCCGAAAGACCCCCCCCCTCCGGCCAATTTTGCCTTTCATGAGAAAGCAAAGCAGTAAAGATGAGTGGTACTGGTGTGACGATGATTTCGCGCGATGGATCACGTATTCTCGTCCCGATGAGTTGGACTGGGAACTTAATTGAGTCTGCTGTGCGTTCGCGGCGTTTTTGCTGCGAGTCAGACATGGTGCAGAGTCGTCAGTACCTCCTGACTCACTCATTTGCAAGAAAGCAGGGCCGTTCGACCACGTTCCAGATCCCGGAGAACTGGTCGGCTGAGTACGAGAAAGCGAACGAGTGTTTGTGTGATGTAGCCGTCGCACGCCGTTCCGAGGCTGTTGTGACCAATAAGTAGTGAAGAGATCGAGTCGTTTTGTTGAGTTGAATAGAAGTTGAAGTATGACATCGAACATTCTCGACTGAGTGATCCAGACAGCTCCCCGGGCGGTTTCCGAAAGACCCCCCCATTGGCAGGTTTTCCACAATTTGCGCACCCAACACACAACCGGAAGAGTAAAAAATGATCGCCCAGCTCCGCCACTTTGAGAACTCGACCATTTTCGACCGTTACTTTTCGGTCGACATCCTGCCTATCAAGATGGAGTATCGTGAGGACATGAACGTATCGATTGATCAGGTGCGTGCTTTGATGCGGCAGTACCCGTTCTGCAAGACACATGTCCGTGTGTTTGAGAGTACGTTCAGTGCGGACCTCCTTCCGCGTGTCGAACTTGCGCTTTTGGAGCGACGCGCGTCGCTGCCTTCGTGGAAGGAGCTCGAGCGTGCATGGGCGCGCGATCGTCGGTCGTAAGGAGCGACCGCAATTGTTTTGTTTGGTTTCCGCAATTCTTGCGGAATTGCAGAGTATTTATCCATCAATCAATCAATCGATCAGAAGAATGACACAGCGTTATGAGTTGACAGAGTTTCCGGAGATTCTGAAGGATACATACTGGGGACAAGGACCCGTCACGGACCCTGGTGCGTCGCATCCATCGGTCGTACAGAACTACAACGATTTCGTTCGAGCGCATTCGATTGTGCGTGCGCTCGACCGAGTTCCTTTGTATGCTGAGACTTCAGCTCGAGTGTATTGGACAACGGATGCATCGGAGTACTCAATCTTTCCTGCGACAAGAATGTCTGGGACTAGTGTTCGCCGTAACGTGGACGGTGTGATGGAGTATGCATGTTTCATGCAGATGGGTCACGGCATTGACCATTTGCAGTACTTTCAGGATCGTTCGGACAATTACGTGTTCATTACGTCGCCGTATCGTTTGCGTTCGGACGGCACGTTTCTGATCGAGCACGGGTGGGAGCGCGTGCCTGGTTTGCACATCGTAGGCGAGTCAAGCTACATGTTCAAGGTGCTCAATTTGCGCCGTACGGGTCGTCCGGGGGACGAGTGATTTAGCGCCTGTTCCTAGCGGCCTTGGAGCGGCGGCTACTACTACGACGACGACATCTACGTCCGAATGAATTTTTGGTTGTCTTTTTCGATGCCTTGCGACGACGACCGGTTGATTGTTTATTTGTACGACGTCTCCCGAAATTCTGAAGATTTTCCTCCTCCTCGTCATCATCGTAACCGGCTCCTGCACCTGCCCCTGCACCTGCAATCTGTGTCGACCCGAGGAGGCCGGCTAATTCATTCATTGTTCTTTCATCTCGTTGTTGTCGTGCTTGAGTCTCATGTTTTTATTTTTTGTGATAAACATTTTTTCCCGATTCAAAACAATTTACTCAAATACTTGCATGGGTTCACTCGAAAACACAGTCGTCAAATCTTCCTCTGCCTTCTCATATGAATCTGGTACGTGGACGTATCCGTCGTCTGCGTTTTCAAGCGCGGCAGCGATGTGTCCGCGTATAGTAGACGTGTCGGTGGTCCCGTACGGGCCCTGAACGGTCCGTTTGAACTCTTCGATCGAAGTAGACGGGTCGAGATCGAAGACGATGACGAAAACGTGCGGGGGTGCGATCAGGCTCCGCACGGCCCGTTCGTAATGGGGCGAATGTTGAAAATTGTTATAAATGACTTCGGCTTGTTCACGTGTGAGCTTCGGCGCGTCAATGGACCTTATTTTCGCACATTGGTAGTCTCGCATGATCGAGAGAACATCTCCTAGGAAATTAGGGTGCTTGAGGAGGATGTACATGTTTTTGTATGGTTATGGTGAACTTGTTGCTTAGTAGCCGTCCGTTTTTTCAGAATTGTTACGGCGCGGGTAGCGATTCGTCCACGACGTATCCCAAGATTGCACGGCGCTGGTCCATGAGCGCCACACCTTCGGCGTACTTGGGCATGCGAGCATCGACCATCTCGACACATTGGATGCCTTCAATAGGGGAGTCGAGGTTGATGATGGGTGAGCTCTCGGTGCCGGTGAGGGTGATGTACGACTCGTCCGTCCGACCGTCGCGCGAGCGTGTTTGGATGCGCATGGTGACGTAATAAGGTTGTTTGAACTGCACGGGCAGTCCGATGCCGACGGGTCCGATGTTGGAGACTTCGTTCATGCGGTTGTAGAGGAAGTGGAACTTGAGGACTTGGTAGCGACTGGATGCGAGTGGGAGTTGCCGTTCGGGGAACTCTTTCGTGCTCACAAACGTTTTGTAATCGCAGTCACCGTCTAGCATCAAAAAGTTGAAGAGACGAACGCTTTGTGCCTGGCGTACGATCCCTTCGTGGTTATTCACGACCGTCTCGAGTTCGAGCGAGATGATCGGGGGCACGACGCAAGTGAGTGCTTGGTCCGCGGTGATGGTTTGAAAATTGGAAATGGGGTCTTCGGTGCTGTCAGACTCGTCGGATGTGAATCCGAGCAACTTGGTGATGAGCGGGTCGCACCGAATGTACGCGCCATTGTCGAAGTCGATACGTCTCCTAAGCGCCAATTTGTATTGCGCTACAGTGGACCGGTTATCGAGTTGGAATGACACGAATTTATTTTGCCGTTTGAGTTTCACGAGCGGGAACTCGTCCGTAACTGCAATGGCCTGGTCGACCGCTTCCTCTACTTGTTTTCCGTACCATTCGATAGCGGGCAGTGCTGCGATATTGTCGCCGAGTGCGGCTTGGAACTTGTCAGACGAGTTCAGCACAAGTTGTTGACCTCCACTCACAGCGTCGTGAATGTACCGCACGGCGATCTTCGAGTCAACGGTGTGATCGTACGACATGAAGTCGAAAAGGAACGGGGCCGCTGCGAACCCGCCGATAGCGACATTTCCAACCTGGAGGACGCGGTACTTCAACGAGTATTTCCTGTACGCATTGTATCGAGCGAACAAGAGCGTGAATTGGATCTCGTTCATGCCTGCGTCTCCGAACGACTGTTGCACGCGCACGCGGTAATTCTCCGGTCCGTTCGGTACAACTTCAACTGTGGGGGGACCGTACCCATCCACAATCGTTTCGGATCCTTCTGGTGTGAATTCCGAGATCGGATTCGGGTCGGAGAGAGTGGACGGTGAGAGTGAGATGACACCGAGATCTTTCGGTAGGTCGTAGAAGTACTCGAGCGTACGCGTGTTGCCGGGGTTGTAGGCCGAGGTGAGCAGCACGAGTTCTTGTGTAGGAAATGTCACGCGCGCGTCGATCACGGTAACGTAATAAGTGTAGGAAATCGTAAAAAACGGTGGTGTTGGTACAGTGCCGTTCGAGCAGGTCACGCGTACGTAGATGACGTCGGGAATCGTCGTGGCTTTGGTGTACGACTTTGATAATTTCCAAGTTTGTGCGTTGTTCGTGTCGGTTGCGGAGATGTCCGCATCGGTCGCGAACAGATGCACGATGTTGCCGGACGGGATCGAACGGGAGATGAAGAACTGCACCGAGTTCTCAAATAGGATCAAGGTGACGTTTGCGAGCGTTCGAAAACTGGGTGCCGACATTTTATTCTGTTTTTAAAGATAACAAAAACAAAAAACTTTTTATAGTGTGTGCACGAATTCGAGCTAAACAAAAAGGGAAGATGGCCGCGACGTTATTACAAGGCGAGCTGACCGAGGCACTTCAAACGTTTTTTAAAGAGAGTCCGTACGATTCGTTGAAAGAAGCGAACATTCGTGCAGACCGTCTGACGATAGAAATCAATCTGGACACGAATGAGCAGGGCAAAAAACCGTGTTGCGTGCTCACCATCTATCTTGGCGCGTCTATTCAAATTGTGTTGGACGAAGTACGATTGCAGCGTTCCAAAGGATGCAAACGTGGAAATGAGTACCTCGAGATGATACGTTACGTCCTCGAAAACTTTTTCACGCCGACGAATGAACTTTTCACACCTTATCCTTCCATGCGTGTGTTCTTTCAGGTAAAGACAGACATATCTGAACTGAAAGGAATTACGGATGTCAAAATCACATCAGAAAAACAAAAGTTTACAAAGCTTGTGTATGAAGGCAAGGTAGCCAAGTACACGGACGGATCAGAAATGGACTTTCACAAAATGACACTGCGCGACCTGATTGACGCACGCGTTCTCGGAAACCCGCTTCGAATCCGTAAGTACGCTGACTTTTGGGAGTACGTTGTAAGAGAAGACTACCCGACAATTTACGACGGTTCGATCCGTATGCGGGGGTTCGCACGAATCGTGTCAAAAGAGTACATCGAGGAGGACGACGAGGAGGAGGATGACGACGAGGAGGACGACGACGAGGACGACGAGAGCGAATATGATGACCAGAATGAGTTAAAAACAAGTCTCTTGCGCAAGTACTGGTACGACCACGTTTTACCGAAACTGATGGAAAATTGGAGGAGTCACGCGACCCATGTGAATAATGTATGGGATGCTGACGATATCCTATTTTACGGTTTTGATTTGGGCATGGCAACATTATTAAGTAGAGACGACTATCAGACGTGGTACATGAAAAATCTGGGACTGTCGTTATGTAACAGCCACGGTTACCCTCACGAGGACGAAAACGAATTGAAAAAATCCGTACGCCGCATACAATCGGAGCCGTTTGTAAATGTGGTTCCACAGGAGGCGCGTAAGTACTTTTCGAGTGCACGGATCCGTGATATGACAACGAAAGAGACTGTCTTACAGGCAGTAACAAGCATGCGGTCTCTCAAGTACATGACGTTTTTTGACGTGTTACGTACTTCTTTTTTGAATCACCAAGATAATTCAAACTTGTACTCACTCGAGCCGTATTTTGATAATGTGTGTCGCGTGTTGATTCCGGTAGCACCACCTGCATAAAAACGTATTGTAATTTTTTTACACACCACGTGTCAGTAAAAAAGATGGATCTTTCACGTCCCGCGGTAATTCAAGAGCGCCTACAAAAAATCAAGGAAGGGTTGCTCTCGTTTTTTGAATCGAGTCCACACGAAGCTTTGCACGGTGGACAAGTGGACGTGTATTTAACAGATCTCGACATGAAGTTTGACGTCGACGAAAAAGGCCTGGCGTGTTGCGAACTTACTCTGGACATAGAATCAGACATTAACGATCCCAGCAAGTATACAATTCACATCGTGCTCGATAGGCTTCGTATAAGTCGTTCCGAAGGATGTCGGAGCGGGAATGAATACTTACATGCTGTACGGTATCTGATCGATGAATTTTTTAAACGCTCGAATCCTGTGTTTGAAGACATGCCGATCCAACGGATGGTGTTTCAAGTGGATGATGATGTAGCGTCCCTTTTTGTCATCGAACCCTTGAATATTACAAAGTACATGTACGACGTTACAAGCAAGATTGCAAACATGGAAGTCGTAAATGGTCTCGACTTCCACTCGATGAAACTGTCTGAATTGTTCAGTGGGTATAATCCAGGTCAGGAGCGGGACGTATCGGACTTCTGGTCCTACGTCATACGTGAGGACCTACCGCACGTTTACGATGGATCCGTTCGTGTCTCTCGACTTGCCAGCATGGTGCTTCGAGGTGTACCTGGTTTTGAGAGGGTCCCGTACGAATTACTTTGCAAGGTTTGGTATCACCATATTCTGCCTCTCGCAATCGGTAGGAAGAAGGATCACATGCCACGTGGAATACTTTCACAGGCATATAAGGACGAGCACGATGACCCCAACGATCCGGATTACATTAAACTCGATTACGAGTACCCTATCGAGCTGGGTGTTGTAACCCTGTTGAGCCGTGACGACTTTAAGACTTGGTACATGCATCACCTTGATCTGTCCGTGTGTGACGGTTTCGGTCCTATCGATTCGGAAAAAATGGACGAAAAGGTACGGAAAGTTCAAGAGACGCCGTTTGTTGATATTTGTCCCCCGCAATTTCAAAAATACTTCAGAACGATCCGTACGCCCGTGAAGGGGATTGTTCTGCAATGCATGACAAACATGAGGGTCCACAAACGGCTCACGTACTACGAGTACCTTCAATTATGTATGCTCAAACCCGGATACAACGTGATTTTATTGGGAGAATTCTCGGAATATCTACGATATGTATGTCGTAAACTTATTTAAAGCGACAAAAATGTATGTATGGTAACCTTGTCATTACTTAAACAAGGCCTGCCGCGAACTACATTAACGAAAAAAACACGGGTGTGTTAGGGGGTATGGTCACGGTTGTTTTTACGGTCGGTCGTGGACAGGTAATGACGCGAGTTTCCGAATACCCCCCCTCGGAGCGGATTTGGCATTTTGGCAAATCAATCGGATCGAAAATGGATGTTTTCAACTATTCCCTCGAACGGACGTTTCACCTGCGTCTTGTGGAGACCCCTGCAGACGGCAACTGTCTTTTTCACGCGGCGGTCTCCGCGCTTCCGCGTAATTCACGGTGGTCTCACACATCGATCCGTTCGTCGGTAGTTACTTTCTTGCGGAGCAAGAAGAATAGTTTTCAGGCGTTCAACATAGACGATGCCTACCTGGCCCGTATGAGCCGTGAGGGGTCGTGGGGTGGTGAGCCGGAGTTGATTGCACTGGCGAACATTTACATGCGTGCGGTCGAGGTGTACATGTTTTCCCCGACGGGAAGTGCTGTGCATGCACGCACGTACACGCCGGCATCGGGTATGGAAATCACGGCACCGATGCGTTTTGCGTTGTTGCCCATGTCGGGTCGTGTGGAGGATGCGCCGAACCACTACTCGTACCTGGAGCAGGTTGCTACGGTTTTAGGGGCTGTGCATGTACCGTCTGTACCTGTGCCGGCATTTTCCGAGGTGGATCTAACGGGTGACGATGTCGGTGACGAATCGGGTTTTGATAAGGATACGAAGCGGATTTCGAGCAGCACGGAGAAGCGCAAGAGGCATTGTATGGAGGACGTTTCGGTTGCGTCTCTAGAGGTTTGTGCGGGCACGCGTCCGATTTCGGAGGTCGGTCGGGAAGAGGCGGGAGAACTTTCCTTGAAGAAGACGAAGACGAAGGTGTCGTACTACAAGTTGTACGAGCACTACTTGAACGTCCAAGGCTTGCCCCAGGCGTGTGCGGACTTGGCTGCTCGTGGCGAGGTGGCTTGGTATGGATGTGAGTGCGGCGCGTGCCACCGTGCAGCGTCGTTTGGGTCGGAGGTATGGGAGAAGATTGTGTGCAACGAAGCTGCGGTGAAGCCGTCGTGCAAGGTGTGGAAGCCGTGGTCGCTGTACCAGACGGTGGTGCGCCCCAAGATGGAGGGATTGTAGGTTTCGTGCGACCGACCGTATTGTGTATGTGTATTTTTTTGTGAATAAAAACCGATCTGAGATGTGTGTGGTTTTGGGAAACAGGAATAAAGAATGTCATTTGCGATCATTGTTCCATTTCGTTCGAAGGGTCCTTCGGACCCTCGTGCGGCTCAGTTGATTGCGTTTCGAGCGTTTGTGGAGGACCGGTTTGGTGCGGACAAGTTGTGGGTGGTGACGCAGACGCCTGGTAAGAAGTTCAATCGTGGCATGTTGTTGAACGTGGGTTTTCTTCAAGCCCGTGCGGCGAACCCGTCATTAACGCATGTGATTTTTCACGATGTGGATCTGATTCCGTCGCCGGATTTGGCGGAGTACTACGAGCGAGTGCCGGATGTCCACCGTCCGATTCATCTGGGCAAGATGTTTGAGCGGTACGCGTCGAATCCGGAGTATCTGGGAGGGGTGATGAGCATTCGTGTGGAAGATTTCCTTGAAGTGAACGGGTTCCCGAACTGTTTTTGGGGGTGGGGTGGCGAGGACGACGAGTTTGCCATTCGACTTCGTGCGGCCGGTATGGACCCGGTGGTTCCGGACCGCGGCTCATTTCGCGACCTTGAGGGTTTGACGTTGAAGCAAAAGGTGGCTGTGCTTCGTTCGGGAAACGAGCGTTGCATGACGAAGCATGAGCTTCTGGCGGATTACCGCACGGTGTTGCGCGATGACGGTGTGCGGTCCTTGAATGGATCGCGCGTGCTTGGTGTGAGTCGTTCTGGCAATGATTTCACGGTTGATTTGTTTGCAACGTCTGGGCATGTGTCCGACGCGTGCTCGGACGAGACGTACTCGACCTGGGGGTACCCTTAGGGTCTGTCTGCTGCTTGTGTTTTTTTGCACTTTGAAATAAATATGAGATGGATACCATAAAAAGAAAATGAGTGATTCCGAATCAGAGTCCGATTCGGATTGTCGTTTGATTTTGAATAAGAAATCAGTGGGTTTTTACATCCGGTATCCATACGTGGTAGTGGAGAATACAGATTTCAAGATGTCACTGTTTCTCGAACGTGTTCGTTTTTCGTTGGTATTGCCGGACCGTAAGCTGATACTGTTTGATCAGCACAATCGCATTCAGTTAGAGTTTGATGACGCGGACGACATTGACATGGTTATGAAGCATGTTCGAGGGTTTCGTACGGAATCGAAGGAGCGACCGTAAAAAAAGTTTTCGTAACTTATGGAGTGTCTGAGTGCTTTAATATATTTGTTCAATCGATAACGTGAATGAGTAACAAGAATCCGTACACAGTTGTTCGTGCGGAACAACTCGTGCAGAGATGTGGTGAGTACTTCAATTACAGAACTGAATTGAAACTGAGCGAGCGTGCGATTGAGTTTGAGGTGGCGGATTACGGCATGGATCGCGAGGGCGCACCGATTCAGTTGTTCCCCGCTCAGCATTTGGTTCTTCAGAGGCTGTGTTGTCCTTTGTCGATGGAACGCGCGGATCTCCGTTTGGTGTCTCCGAACCCGTTGCAGAACATCGAGGGCCACATTACGTCGACCGGCAAGTTTCCGGTGACCCGTATCCTCAACTTGCCTCCCGGATACGGCAAGACGATCCTCTCTGCGTTGATGTGCTTGAACATGCTTGGTTCGGATGCGACCCGTACCAAGATGCGTGAAGATTTTGCGTCCTATGTGGATGCTCGCGACGTGCATCTTTCTCGCGGTACACGTCACGTCTCGCCGTTCCGTGTCGAGTTGTTGGACAATGCGGCGCTTATCCAAGCGCCTTTGCATTTGATCGGTCCTTGGCAGAACGTGATGATGCACAATGCGAGGATGTTTGAGAAGATGCATCCGGGCGCGAAGGTGCACGTGAGTCCGTCGGACCCGGAGGATCTCCGTCCGAGCGCGTTCGATCCCGAACGGATCCGTGCGCATCCGGATGAATTGTTTATCTTCGTGGTGCACCACGACAACATGCGTGACTTCCTTAGCCGTTCGGGTGTGTTTTATTCGTACGCGGTGTTTGTGTCGGACGAGGCGGCGGACTCGAAGAGCGCGGTGGTGATGCCGGAGCACAGTTTGCTCGGGATGTATCAGTTGATGGTGACGGCGACGCCTGCGCACCTTTCGGAGCGTTTGGGTTCAAGTGTGACGTCTTTCTTAACAGAGACGTTTCGTCACCCTCGATTGACGTCCGAGCAGGTGGGGCGTTGCATCGCGTCTCCGGCGGTGCCATTCAAGGATGCATGGCTCCGTTCGGCGGCGACGCGGTCGTTTATGGGGAATATGATGTGCGATGTGTTGTCGATGAACGTGGTACCGGACTCTTTGTATGACGCTCTGACACATGAAGTCATGTCGATGGTGCCTTGCATGCACGAGTATTCTGTGCGCTGCGCGGACTCGTTTGCGCGGCGTATGGGTTTGGTGGCGCACGACATGGCGTCGATGCGCGACTCGGAGCTTTTGCTCGAACGTGTGTTGAACGTGCGTCTTTCGGGAGAGTCTGTGGGGTCGGTGATGGAGGCGATCGATCGGCAATTGTCGGACATTCTCCGTACGCTCGAGGGTCCAAGGCCGTTGAATCTGGGAGAGCTCCGGTCGCGTCGTGCGAGTTTGGAGCGTTTCAAAGGATTGTTACAGGGCGACTTGGACACGACGTGCGGATTGTGTTTGGAGGAGGCGCCGGTTGGTGATAAGTGTTTTGCGACATGTTGTGCGTTCTTGTGTTGTCGGGCTTGTCTGGGACGTCTGTGCGGGGCCGGTGCGGGCGAGATTCGTTGTCCGAAGTGTCGCATGGGCGGGGCGTCGTTTTCGCACGTGTCGGAGAGTCCTCGTAAGAAATTGTGTGTGACGGCTTCGTCGGATTCGGGTTCTAGTGTGAAAGATTGGCGTGCGTTTGAGTCGTTCGTGGCGTCGTTTGATTTTTCGCGTCATTCTCAGACGGCTGCTGTTGAGCACCTATTGGACGAGGCGCGGCGTTATAACTTGACGAAGGTGGTAGTTGCGGGCCCGCACGTGGAGACGTGGGTGCAGTTCGCGAGTCCGATGCGTACGATTGCGGGGTTCGACATTGTCCGTCCGAAGGTCGTTAGTTCCGCGCGGAAGATGGACGAGCTGTTCCATGCATTTTGCAAGGACGTTTCTTCTCGCCAAGTGTTGGTGTTGGACAGTGTGACGAACGCGAGTTGCGAGTTGACGGGTGTGGACGCGAAGTTGACGGACTTGATCATCCAGGTGGGAACACATTTGAATGCGAAGCAGTTGTCAGGCCGTGCGCTCCGAATCGGACGAAATCCGTTACAGATTCCTGTGAAAGTAGTGTTGCTATAAGGCCCTGCACTGCGAGCGCGGTCCAGAAGAAGAGTGAGTGTTGTGAGTGTTGTGTGTGTTCTTGTTTGTTGAGGAGTGATGTGAAATGATTCGTGTCGACTTCAAGAATAAAGTCGGATACCTTATGGATTGCTTTGAGTGTGAATGCAGTTTCGTTATCAATGAAGCGCACTTGTTGGAAGAAGGACATGATCCTGTTGACTTGTTTGCGGTATGGTTGGAGTGCTTCGAGCGTTCGAGATGTGTCAGAGGTTCGGGGGTTGTGGATTCGAAATTCGATTGCGGCGGAGCGGACATCATACGGTGAATGTTGTGTGTAAAACTGTGTCATTCGTTCGAAAGCTTTTTGTTTCCGTTCGGACTGTGTTTTGACCCGAATGGATTTCAAAAAATGGTTGATGATCATATTTTTTTTCTTTGAATAAAGCAAACAAACAAAAAAGATGTGGATTTTCATTGTCTTGTTTTTGCTCACGCTTGTCATTTTAGCATTTGTCGGGAAGCCGGTTAAGATCGGACCAAGTGATGAAAATGACGTCGACATTGATGAAGAGAACGTACCGAAGCCGTACGATGGCAACACGACTATTCCGTATGTGCCGAAGCCGTACGAGGGCAACTCAACCATCCCCCCGGCTACAACGACACCGGAGATGCCGTCTTTGATCGATACGAAACAGTCAACAAGTGCGACAGACGAAGCGATGCACACTCCGATGGCGGTTCCTGTGGGATCGAACGTGGCCGTGCTGGGGCCAGGTTCGTTTGAGATCGTCGCCAAGGGTGACACGGGGTCGGAGGTGTTCGATGTGTTGGTGGATGGTGTGAAGTACCCTGCAGAAGGTACGTTCAAACTTTCGAAGGACTTGACGAGTATTCGTTTTGAGACACCTCGTCGTGTGGACTTGTCGAACGTAATCTTGCGAGACCGTTCGCCGTCGCGCGATGCGCGCAACGTGGACACAAATATCCGCGTGCAGAGGATCGTTGTGAACGACAACGGCGAGAATGTGCGATCGCGTTTGTTTCAGCCCGGTCGTGACCCGAACTTTATCAGCAACGGTTTGTTGTTTTGGGGTGGAGAGTACACATTTATTAGCCAGACGTCAGACCCGTCCAAGCAAGGAAACGCGACCTTGCCGGCGACGAGCGGTATGGGCACGATCGAGATCGTGGCAAAGGGCGATGTGGGTAATGAAGAATTCGTTGTGCTCGTGGATGGGCTTTCGTACCCCGCTCCGGCCGGTACGCTTCTTGACGACGGTACGATCTCGACTGGCAAGTACAAGCTGTCGACCGAGAAGCAGCAATTTGTGATCAAGACGCCGCGACGTGTGGATTTATCGAACGTGATCATTCAGTTTACGAACGACGCGATCGATCCCGTGACGAATAAGGACCGCAACATTCGCGCCGATTTGATCACAATCAATGGCGATGGTGTAGACATGCGCTCTCGTCTGTACCGCACGGGTTTGGACGAAGGTCGTATGGCGAATCTGCGTAAAGGTTTGTTGTTATGGGGAGGAAATTACACGTTTGTGTGAACATGCGTGTGAAAAAAATATGTTTATGTATTTTCTAAAATAAATAAATCATGTTCGTGTACACGCTTTCGGACGGTGTCGTGAGTACGCGTCAGGTTTTGTTACACGATTCCACTGCACCTGAAAATCTTGAAAATCTGTGGGAACTTCACGCGGTAACGTTTTACAATCGTAAAAACATGGATCCTGAGAGTTTGGCCCATGCGGAGTTTATGAACATGAAGGAATGCCAACGGGTTCGCAGGTATATGTTTTATTACGATCTTTCTGAGAAGAGCAAGAACATGTTCAAAGACGTGTTGTCACGTACAAACCCGAAGATGTCAATCTTAATCGTACTCGCACCTCGTACGAACCTCATCACGAGCTTGTATCCAAAGCTCGAGTTCCCTACGCTTATAAACACACATTTGGAGAAAACAGAGAGTATCCCAACCGGTACGCCTGTGATGGTTTTGAACACTACGAGAAATATGATCGTGACACCCGACGACATTTCATCGGAAGACCCCGACGGTGCGTACGCAGAGGGAGAGTTTGTGCGTGATGTTGGGTACGTGTTGCGCATTTTCGACAATGGGGTTCGTCCGGACGAAGAAGCATCATTCGAAACCAGGATGGATGAGGTGGAGTCGTCTGGCCGAACGACAGCGGAACAATTGTTGCACGACTACCTGCTACCGCACTTACGGGAGTCAATGGACGGGCAGACGTCTAGGATCTACGAATTGACGTATCACGTGAATTGTGGTGGGTTTAGACGGTACTACTTACATTACGACAGCACTTTAGATCATACAACGCTAGACAAAATATTAGACGACCATTCGGATCTGCCTGTGCGAACGAGTTTTCGGATTACGTTTGTGCCCCGTACATCAACCTCAGAAGCAGCCCTGAAGTTAGGGTTACCCGAAGGTGCGTCTGTGAAATACCCGGTAGTGATCGACGCGGGTATTCAGGAAGAAACCGTCCCATCGAGCCGTTTTGGGGGCCGCGCGCCGTTGCGTTTTAATGAAAGATTTGTTTGAACTCATCAAAGTCGTCTTCCCAAGTCTGCACGACCGTTCGGACATCATCACGTGTGATTCCATAAACGCTCAATCGTTCGTCCGTGAAATCTTGTTCCGGGTTCGCTCCGAACACCCACGGCAGCCAGTCGCTGGGGAAAATGACGTCTTGATACGGGCCGGTCCCTTCTGGGTAGCATGTCATTTGCCATTCGGGCACGCACGGGTACGGGAGGTGTCTGCATGAGGCCCCGAATAGGACAGCGGACACCTTCAGGTGTAAGTCCCGATCAGAAATGGGTTGGGGCAGTACGCCGAAACAGACGTACGTCTGCACACGGGGCCGTTCGATCCGTGCGAGTTGTGCGGGCCGTACGGTGTGCACGGTGTTGCTGAACCAGAATACCATGGTTCCTGGTTCGAATTGCATGAAACGCGGGGTGCATCCGTGGTCTTGAAGTTCGTCGACCTCGGCACTGTTGAGAAGGAACCAGTCGTTGTGCATGCGGGCGCCCGCGCCAGATTGTAAGAGATCGAAATGGAGGTGACTCTTTTCGATCACTCCAAACTGTTCGGACCCGTCCGGGTTGTCGAGGACAACGGCTGCTTGCAAGAAAGAGCGTTCTCGTGATGCGTCGATGTGCCACCAAAGTCCGTCAGGTGTCGTGGCGGCCCCGGCCGGGATCCGAACGGGTTTCGCGTCAGACACGAAGATGGCGTCTGGATTGCATGAAAGCTCGTTAGAGCTGTTCGGGCGCTGGTAGTCGAGGAATGTCTGAAAGGTACGGTCTGGGATTTGTTGGAGTACTTCGAAAAATTTCGGACGGGCAAGTTCGCGAATCCTGTGGGTCGTGTATGTCATACTCGCGTGCCCGGACTTAATCATACCACCAAGCACGCGAGGAATGCCGCGCACGAACGGGTCGTCCGCGCGTACACCCGGGTACAGTTTGAGTTCAGAGAGAAGTGCGTCGCGATAATGTAAGGCGACGTCCGGTGGAAGTAGCGGAACGGCCATCCATCCTTGTTGAAGGAGATGAGATATGTTGTTCATTGTTCTTTGTTTTTCTTTTTACATATGTAGTGTAAAAAAGTCGAATAGCGATTTACTCTTACGGACGCTCGTTGTTGTTTTTTTCCACGAGCTGTCTGTGTGACGGATGTGTGTGTTGTGTTTTCAGCGTCAGTCACAGATCTAAAATGATGAAACTGAGTTTGCTTGACCGAAAGCGCAAGTACTTCTCACCCATTCAAATTCCGTTGGAGGTACCGTTCGCGCGGAACGAGCACGTGTGGGTTCGTTCTCCGAATGGCAAGACGCGCGAATTCATCATGGTCTCGCAGACGACTTATCTGGACGAGTTGGGCACGGAATTGGTGCTGAACCGTCCGGTGATCCGTTCGAGTCCGTTTGCGAAATTCGTGCGCGTTGTGGGCGTTGAGAACAAGCCGTGCAGGGTTTGGGTACTGGATTCGGAGTCGCACGAGTATCGTTGCGGGACTCTATCTGAGAAGAATGTGTTTCGCGCGGGAATGTGCGAGTACGAACTGGATGCGAACGATCGCGTGAGTTTGTCGCCTGTGCACCATACTGGGTATGAGAATGGATGCGTGTGGTCGATTCAGAGCAACAAGTTGCTGATTGTGCATGTCTGCGAGCGCGTGATTTTATGCTCGCGTCCGTTGTGGGAGATGAAGGGCGCGGACTTTGTTCGTGAGTTCCTTGGTCCCGAATCGGAGTGTGAGTCAACGTTGATTGCGTTGTTGGAGATGAATGGATTTGTGTGAGTCCTATGAATTAAAAAATGGAAATCGAAGAAGCGGAGTGTGTCGACGTGTCGGAACACTTTTGGCCGTTCGTGGAAATTGTAATCTCTACGAACGGTTCGGATGATCTTAGAATGCACGAGTCGTACCTATTTTTCGGCGATTTGATCGAGGTGAGTGTGAAAATTCGTGCGAACGTGTTACTTCAGTCGGATGACGTGGAGGGCGAATACACGTTTGAAGATTTCAACAAGTTGTTTTACAATGCGCGAACGATTCTGAGGCGGCATCGAAAGATTGCTCTCGCACAAAAGCTTCAACAGGCGATTGATATTATGTGTGTGCAAATCGAAATGGAAGAAAACATGGCAGATTTAACCCTCTAGAAGTTATCAAGCGCCGCCTCAAAACGCAGGGTGTTTTTCGGGGTTTTGGGTGTAATCGGGGTCTTCGGGGTCTTCGGTGCGGATGTCGTCGTGGTAAACACAACAGCCGCCGTGGCAGTAGGTCGAGGAGGCCTGGTCTCGAAAGTAGTAGTAGTAGTATTCGCACGTACGGCTGCTGCTGCTACTTCTGCAGCGGCAGCGGCGGCCATGCGAGATTCGATGGTGATCCTAGACGCAGCCCACATGGAATCGGGATGGGTGTGAAAGGAATTCAATGCCAGTTGTGTCCACGTTAAGATTTCACGCGCGGGGGCGTTTGAGCACACAAGTGCTCGATAAGCGGCCACGATGACTCTGCACAGATCCTGCCGCACGTCCTTTGCGACGGGACGAACAGGTTGGTACATCTTTCCGTAATCGTAATCCATCGCGAATGCAGGGTTTATCGGCCCGTTAAACTTCAGGTCGAAGTCTACGATCTGTGGCTCCGCATGAAACCGCTCTACCACGCGCTGCAGATACACGGCCAGCATCGGTGTATTGGTGGCGTCGCAAGAGGAAGAAATCAACGCCCTGGACAAAAGCGTGATAGACGCGAACGCGTAAAAGAGGTTGCGCAACTCGTTCGCACCCACAGGACCGCGTTGCGAGGCAGCGATCATCTTTTGCACGTTGACTTGCGTGAAGAAACGCTGTTCCAGCGCGGCAATGAATGGGGCGTATGTGACCCCGGTCGAGCGCGTAAAATGTTGCGCGAAAGGCAGGACATCGTCCCGTGCCCACATGGGCATCTTACGACTCGTCACATCGGAGAGCGGAATCGAGATGCAATCGATCAGATCGACGAGGATGGACTGCTCAAACCCGGTGTAGATCGCGTCGGTAAGATCCCGGCATTCTGCCGTGCTAGGGTCAAAGAAGATGCTTGCCGTGAAGCACGAGAATGAGAAGAAACGGTTTTCAAACGCCGCGGAGAATCCTCGTACGAAGTCATCGAGGTGCGTGGCGACGTGCGGGTTCCGCAGGGCTTGCACGAAGGCGGGAAAGTAGCTGGTCATAATTCGATTGTAATTTGGTTGCTTGTTTGGGGAATTTACGGAAAAGGCCGGCAGGGGGGGGGTCTATCGGAAACTATGTCCGAGGGCTGTCCGGGTGTTTGTCTTGGGACTGTTTTGTGAAACATTCCTTAAAAAGTTTTCACAACCAGATAATTAAAGTAAAATGGAAATCGACAATGATTCGATCGTGAGTGCCGATTCGCATGTACCATGGGAACGAGATGACGACAAGCGTTTCAAAATAACAGCCGTAAAAGGTTGTTTGTTGACATGGTATACTGGGAACATTGCGTTTGATTCCTATCTGTTGTATTACGACCCGTACAACACCGTGTTTCAATTGCGATTGGTTGCGGACGTGATGGGTGTGGTGTTATTGATGTGTCCGTTTTGGTGGCTGGTAGGGACCCGTACGGGCATAGTCGGGTTTGTATTTATCGCTACGCAATTTCAACTGCCAAAGCTTTTGTATGTGTTCACGTTGAGTACGTGCGATTTTGTTCTGGCTACATGTGGACAGTTATTTCTAGCGTATGCGCACAGCGCAATGAAGGTGTGTGGTCTAACGAGGTTTCTTTGCTAAATATAGTATGATGTTCATGTACGGTTTACGTCCGCGTTCGTGTGGCTCACGTGGTGAAGTGGTTATCACTCTGGACTTTGAATCCAGCATCCCGGGTTCGAATCCCGGCGCGAGCTATTTTTTTTATCGTTTACTACTTACAATGCACCCACACCGGTTTCGTCACCTTGTTCATCCACACCGGGGACATAGGCATCGGAAGGATCCGGTTCGACGGGAATTCCGTCCTCGACACCTTCGAAAACGATGTCGTCCTCCAAGGCAGCGAGCGTGATCGGAGCCGCCAGACGAGCAATCCATTCATTGATGGATGACGTGATCTTGGTCTTACCCTTGCACGTACCCGACCGGAAGTGCGCGCGGCACCTGGATGCCTTGGCATAATAACCAGACCTGCACTTCTTTCCGGCCGTCTGCGTGTAGGTGTCGCACATGCCGTACCCGTCGCTCGTGCACTTTGAGCTCTTCTTGTCCACGTTCTTGTGGTAGCAGCGGTCCTTCTTCGCTCCCTTGTTGCGTTTCTGGTTCTTGTAAGGGTCTTGCTGACGCTTGTACTCGGCGTCGAGCGAGTTGGTGAACACGTACAGGATCATGTACGCTCCGTAGATGGTGTTGGGGTCGCACGCGCTCTTGTTGATATCGGTGGGGAGGCCGGTCGTCACGAAGTCACAGATACGGTCGTCGGACGTCCGGCACGCAACCGCGGCTGAGCTGCTCGAGCTGCAGACGAAGATCATCCGTGACGTGCGCGTGTCCAAGTAGCCGTACGGCGCGAGTGCATTGAGCGAGAAGGCGTACCACTGTCCGTTCAGGAATAACCGGTTAGCCACGATGCCGTTGATCTCGACGGGTTCGGGAATAAGCGGTGCCTTTTTCTCCTTGAGGATTTGTGGGAGCGTGCCGACCTTGTCGATGGTGACTGACGTGCCGTACAACAACACCATGGCCTTGCGGAAGTTCTCCCTCGCGGTGTCCGCCTCGGCCGTGGACATGACCTTCTTGTTGTAAACGTCTCCCGCAAAGTTAATCGCCTGTCTCATCCAGTTGTAAATCGAGTTCAGACGGACACGCAGGATATCGCGCATGTTCTCGTAGAAGGTGAGAAGCATGGTGTTGGCCATGTCGCTTGTCTTGAGGATGTCCGCGATCGGTTTGATGTCGGGGATTGTGAACGTCCGGTCCGTAGCGACCCACTTCTTGCTGTCCTTGTTGGACACGTCCGAAGCCTTCGCGAAGAAGAAATTGTTCTTCACCAATCCTCCGGGCAAGCCTGTCGTGCGCCAGTGGGTCTTCGCGGACGCAATGTTCTTCGCACGGTCGTTCAAGTTAAGCACCTCCACGTCCATGTAGGTAGTCACGTAGGTCATTGCTTCATAGTCCGTCATGTCCGGTGATGTTTGGGGCGTCGTGCAGAGTTGACGGTCTCCGGGAGGAACTTCTGCGTATTGCACAGGCTGCGCTGCACTCGCGCCTTTCTCACGAACGTACTCCAGACGCGGCCGACGGCGAGCGCACCCGAAGTTATTCTCGAACAGGACCGAACGTGCGAAATCTTCCGTAGCTGTCCTCGCAGCCGCACCAGCAGTTGAAACAGTCGTAAATGTTGTTTGCGACAGCACCTGCTTCACGGGGTCGTTCGGGTCGCCGTACGGCATGATCCAGAAGTAAGCGCTCGCGCGGTCTCCGTCACCGCCGGTCGGCTTTTTCTTAGCCATGACCGTACCACGGACGGACGACAGATAGTTGTTCAATTCGAATAGGCTGTCGAGCAAGTGGTCCGGAACGAATAAGATGGTGTTGGGATTGTTATAATTTGATTTCCACGTCTCCCAATCCGCACTCATGCGAGTTGCACGCTCCGAAAACCTCGGACGATCCGCTCTGTTGTCGGCCGTGGTGGAAAGGACCGTGAGCCATGCGATACCAGTGAGCATAAACATCTCGAGTTGTTCGAAGAACAGCTGAGACTTGCCTGTGGTAACATCGAACAGATCACCCAGAGAGTTGTTGATTGATTTTTGAATGACACAGTTCATCTCCGCGCTCGTGTCCGAGCAAGGAGCTGTCGTGCCCATGACACTCACACCGGACATGTTCAGCACGTAACCCTCAACGTCCGACTTTCTATCCGGGTTGCGCGTCACCCGCACACGGGTGCCCAGGACAGGCGTGGTGGGTGTAACTGTAAGAGTCGCGGGGCTTTTAAGTGCGTTCTTCGGGTTCAGAGTGCCCGAATTAAAAACTTCGACATCGCCGTTGAAGACCTGCACTACAATGTCGCGGAGCCGGTCTCTGTTCTCCTTTCGGTTGGTAATGACGATAGTCCGTACAGAGCTAAGACCGGGAAGGTCCACCTCCCACCATCCCGTTTGCTTCTGTGCCGTTTGTTGGAATGTGTCTGGATTTCCATCGACTGCGTACGAAGAGTACTTATCATCACGAGTTCCTGATTGACGTGTTCGGTTTCCACGCCCAGCCACGAGGTCAATTTCGGTCGAAGTGACTGGAATCTCGAATCCCTTGGCATACAAACGAATGTTACGCTGCTTTCCAAGAGCGGTCGTGTTCGTGAGGAAAGCGGGCCGAAGGCCCGCGCTCGCCGACCGTGTTGTACCAACAGCACGGTCTTCTGCGCTGTTTTGGAACAGAGGGGGCATCATATTCAACCCTTTCATCCCAAACACAGCGCCGGTGCTCGGGTATGAAACCGGTGCAGGAGCGGGTGCAGGAGCGGGTGCAGGAGCCGGTGCAGGAGCCGGTGTAGGAGCGGGTGTAGGAGCGGGTGTAGGAGCGGGTGTAGGAGCGGGTGTAGGAGCGGATGTAGGAGCGGGTGTAGGAGCGGGTGTAGGAGCGGGTGTAGGAGCGGGTGTAGGAGCGGGTGTAGGAGCGGGTGTAGGAGCGGTTGTAGGAG
>JACCEA010381664.1_pt1 | contig 37169 bp, 29 predicted proteins | sample 7449851 | NCBI WGS metagenome assembly JACCEA01 (sample SAMN15323453, study PRJNA562643) | freshwater metagenome | isolation source: river surface water | place: USA:Blue River Watershed | collected 2017-08-18 | reverse complement strand
CAATTAGGTTTCCGTCTAAAAATGTTCCTTCTTTAAACCCTGCAATAAAGTGAATAATATTATTGCTATCTATCAATAGATCATAAAGTATATTATTATTATAAGTTATACCATCCACATCACCCTGTAATGCCTTTTTCCACTGAAACTGCCCATTGCTGTTGTATTTTACTAAAAAGGTGAGTTTATATGCATCGCTTATCGTATTAAGATTGGTGGGTGGCATGGGTAAACTTTCGGTAGGGCTAAAATGTACCGGATATTCTGTAATACCTGTTTTAGTACCACGCTGTACGTTTGCACCTATATACACGTTATTGTTGCTGTCTAAAGCTATTTTATAGGCAGAATCCATCCCCCCCCCCCCAATTGCCTGGCTCCAGCGTACTGTACCGTCACAAGTAGTAGAAAAAAGAAATATATCTGACCAAGCAGTAGCGTAGTTGTTATACACCGTTACCGGTTGTCCTGCCAATTGGCTGCCTGACGAACCAATACTACTTCTGCCAATGTTGGCTAAAAAATAATAGTTGTTGTCGCTGCCCACCATTACATCGTACACTTGTTCTGATCTGTAATACCAACCATTTTCGCCTGCATCACTGCCGCCGTAGGTTGCCCAGTCCCATTGGTAGTTTTGGGCATGGGTGGGAAGAGAGCATAGAGCATAGAGCATGGAGCATAGAAGGATTTTGAAATTTGGGAATTTTGACTTCTCGATACGCTTCGCTACTCGAAGTGACGGTTCGGAATGACAAACTGTATGTTGTAGTTGTTGTTGCATAATTTCTTTTGTTTATTGTGTTGTATGTGTTTTAGACTCCTACGGAGTGACAAACGGTGTGTTTTATTTCGTTTTTCACATCCCCCTTAATCCCCCTTCAAAGGGGGAATGTTGGGATGTTATAAAAATAATAAAAAAGGTGTTAAAAGCATACACTTTCAACACCTTTTAATGGTTAAGGGTTATCTTTTAATTAATTTTTGTTGTGCAATGTTCACACCATCGGCTTGTAGGTTTACTAGGTAGGTGCCCGCTGGCAAATAGCCTACGTTTAACTGCACTTCGCCCTGCTTGCCGCTTACTTTTTGCTGTAAACGCTGTACGCCGGTAACATCGTACACCGCAATGCCTGTGGCATTCTGGTATTGCGAACCTACGTTAAAACCTGCTACTGCAATTTCGGTTGCCGGGTTAGGACTTACCGTAAGCTGTGCAGGTGTGGTTACCTCATTTACCTGTGAAGGCTTAGAGCCCGCACGGCAGCCGTAACTTAAATCAATATGCGGTTTATTGCTGTAAAACGTACAGCCAAACTGGGTTATTGCCAACTGGTAATCGCCCGACTGATTGACCATTTTGTTTGGCACAAAGGTATTGTTACCCATTTGAGCCGTACTACCGTTTACAAACCAGCGGTATTGTTCGTACACGCCAAGCGGTGCCAGTAAATACGGATTAAGGTTTGCACAAATTTTATAACAGCCCTGCGGTACTATCCACAACGTACGCTCCGGATTATGTGGTGCCTGTACCTGTGCGGTTACGCTACAACCTGTAGGGGCTGTATAGGTTACGCTGTACGCACCACCGTGGGTTACCTGTATGGTTTGCCCTACCATACCGTTGCTCCACGTGTAGGTACCTGCTGCCGGCCCACTTGCAGTTAACTGTAAAGTGTATGGCTGGCAGTTTGTTACGCCTATGCCTATGCTTGGCGTTGTTAACTGCGGATGGAACACCACTACGGCTGTAAAACTGTTAACACAAGTAGGGTCCGAAGGGTGTCGGGTTTCAAACGTATATGTATGGTTGCCCGCTGCCAACCCACTTAAGGTAAGTGTTAGGTTGGTAGCACCTGTTACCCAGTTGTTGTAACCGGCAGGTAAACCTGTGCCTACCCAACGGTGCTGCACTGCAGGGTCGGTATAAATACCGGTTAGGGTAGTGCTTTCACCGTAACACACACTGGTATTGCCGTTAATGCTTGCAAACGGTGGTTTGCGTACCGTTACTATTACCGGGCTTACTGCCATACCGTAAAATTTACAGCCATGGTTAGGGTCTATTAATACCGGCCAGTAGCTGCCGCTTTCAGTTGGGGTAAAGGTTAAGCCGGTGGCTACCTGTACGTTGTCACGCATCCAGATGGCATCACCTGGCGCAGTTGATCCCGTAGAATTAAACTGTAAAGGCGTTACGGTGCTGCCTTCGCAAAAATCTAAGGTAGTAGCATTTAAAGCTCCGGTAAACGCTGCTTTGTTAATTTGAATAATTACAGGTGTTGCGGTAATGTATTCACAACCGTAAGGGCCTGTTGCTTTTAACCTTATCTGTTTCTGTCCACCATCAGCAAAATTTATCAGGGTGTTTTGCTGATTGGTTTTAAAGCTGGTACCACCAAACTCCCACTCGTAGGTGTTTAACGGGTTAAAATCTTGTATTTGAAGCAATACCGGGTCTTCTGAACAATATGTTGTTGGGGTTATTGTAAAGTTAACATTAGGTTTTGCCGGTAAATTCAACGTGATTGATTTTTCACAGATTACACCAGCTGGCAAATTGGGTGAACTTACCTTAATGGTATAGGTGTGAATACCCGGTGCAACAGATGGAAGGGTAATGCTACCCGGACCACTACCTAAAGAATTCATTCCTTCGAAGTACCCGTAATTTATACTTATAGCTCCCGGATTGTGTACACGTGAATTGTTTTCTAAAATTACCGTATAATTACCATTTACATCACAACTTACTTTGGCTTTTAAGCCGGCTTCGTAATAATTTGTAACCATTACTTCTCGTACAGTAGAACAGCTGCCGTAATCAACCTCTACTTTTATCCAGTGAAAGCCTAATTCGCTGGCGGTATAGGTTGCCATTGTACCCGTTGATGATGTACTGATATGCTCACTGCCGTACCAACGTATGGTTCCCGAAGTAAGACCTGTTAAATTTGCGGTAAAGGTATTACAGCCGGTCATAGTTGCAGTTAACGTTAAACCAGGGTTAGGGTCTGTGCCGCATGGTGTTCCTATTGGTCCACCATCACCTGGTCCTGGATCAGGATCGCTGCAACCTACATAGGTAACGGTATCGGATATTGCCTCACAGCCATTTTTATCAATTACTTTAACATAGTAAGTACCAGGTGTAGTAACAATATATTGATCAAATGGTAAACCTATGCCGCTTGCTACAGGTGTTGGTGAGATAATATTGTACCAATAAAACTCTGTAGTTTGAGTTATACCTATTGATACGGTTGCATAAAGCTTTGTTTGGATACCTGAGCATATGCGTTTACTTTGCTGTGGCGAACTTAAAGTTACCCTTGTTTCCGGGAATACAATAACCGATTTTGAAGCCTTTGGATTAAACTTACAAACACCATCGTATTCTATTGTAAGGTTTTGCTGTACGTTGTTATCGGTTGGGTTGCTAAATAGTCCCGGAACAGAAACAGGTACATTTAATAAATAACCAATAGGAGCACCTACCTGATTACCATTTATAAAAACTTTAAAATTACCCGAAGCCGGTCCTGCTGTTATTGTAATTGCAGCATTTGATCCCGGACAATACTCGTTTTTATCAGTTACAAAGCTAAGATTTGGTAGCTGTAATAAATTAATTGGGTATGTAAACGTATATGGATTACCACACTTTGTTACTTTCAAACGCAGTTCGCCATTTATAACACCTCCGGTTATTTCGTTAATACCAACGGTTACCGTGGTACCGTGAATACCGCCTATAATACTACCGAAATTAGTGGTTTCGGGAGCACCCGGTGGTGTACCTACAATTTGCCATTCCATGTGGTCTACTTCTACACCACCAAAATCGGCAGTAAAGGTGTAGCTATCACTTGCACAAAACTGGCTTAAACCTTCGTTATTTACTATAGTAGGGCTTACCACTACCTGACTGACCTTATAGCTAACGGCATCAGACTGACAAATAACGCCATTTTTAACATATTGCTTAACCACATGTACGGCGCCCCCACTACTTGTAAACATAGCAGCAACCTCGGTACCTGCATTGCTACCTATAATGGTACCACCAGTGGCACTCCATACATAAATAGCACCGGGTTCGTTTTCACTTATACTGTAAAGATAAGGCACGTTTAAACACACCTTGTTAGGGCCCGAAATACTGCCGGTTATTACCGGTGTTGGTATTACGTTAACTACAACAGGATCGCTTATACAGCCGTTATTGTTTGCTGTTACCACATACGTACCCCCCGTGTTAAAGGTATACGATGTGCTTACTGCATTTGCCGTATGCACTATGGTATTGTTTAAGCTTATTTGCCAATTAACCGGTTGCCCGTTGCTTGAAGCAAAGTTATTGGTTGCCCCTATACATACTGTTCTTGGTTCTTTTGATAGAATACTTACATTTTCCTCTACATTAAAATGGAATTTGGTTGTACCCCTGCACGCATCACTACCTAATAAAGTGTTGTGGTAATCTGCAGTAATTACGTAACTTCCCGGAGACAAGGCGTCTACCATTACTTCGTTACGTTGGTCTGTAAACACCAGCATGGGGTGGTTAGGGTCGCCGTCAATTGTCCATTTAAAATCTGTAGTTGGCCATTGCGGCAAAGTAAATTTACCCTGCTTACCCTGGCATATTACATGGGGACCTTTTATTATTGCTCTATGTAAAACTACCGGTATTTTTACGGTTGTCCAGTGCGGACATCCACAATGTGAACGATAGCTTATGTAACCAAAGCCGTCTTCGGGATCTACCTGATCCCAAACCACGCTTACAGATGTGCTTCCGCTACCACCGCCAACAATACTACCGCCGACTACTTCCCAGTCACCGCTGCCACAACTATCGCTTGCAGTGTAAGTTTCATGACTGTATTCGCACGTTACGTTTAAGCACGTAATTTCGATAGGTTTTGCGTCTTGTACCTTTATATGATACTCATAGGTTGAACTACAGTTACAACTGTTGGTTACCGTTAGGCGTATGTTGTACGAACCACCACTTGCATAAGTATGTGTTGGTTCAAATGCATTAGAAAAATTACCATCACCAAAATCCCACAGATAGTTTACAAGTGATGAACCACCATTATCATGCGAAATGTTGTTAAACGAAATAGGATTGTTTGCACAAAACACCTGTTGATACGGATTGGGACCATCTATTTGAAACTCGGCATGCGGGCTTAAAATTTTCTCTATACATACCGTATATGTTTTGACTGTGTTGTCTGTAAAAGTAATAGTAACAGTAAGACTGCCGTTACCACTGCCTCCCCACTGAACTGCAGCACTGTTATTGGTACTGCCTGGTTGCAACGTGCCACCAGTTGCCTGCCATTGCACAGAAGCAATGGTACTGCCTTGCAGGGTAAAGGTTACCATGCTGTCCTCGCAAAAACGCGGACAGTTACCATCCATCATATTCTCGAACAAATTAACATGAGTTTGCGGAGGCGCTTCACCGTTACCGGGAATTTCATTCGCATCGTCATCGTATTTAATACACCCTACTTCCTGATCCCAGGTTAATAGTGCGGTGTTTGGTGTTTGTGCCTTTATACCTAAAGACAACAGGAACATCAGTATGATGCCCAACGCCCGAATGGGCGGATTTGTAGTTTTTATCATTTTTTGAATGTTTTTAATTAAAAAATGGTTGTCTGGGTGCTACCGATACCTAAACCGATAGTTTAAAGGTTAATAATTGTTTCATTGATGTTTATGTTTTTTAAGAGACTTTACTTCCTTTTTTTAATCGATTAAATATGAATGTCTTAAAATTAAAAACTAAAAATCGTTTTCATGGGGAGCGTAGCTACACAAAATGTTAAAGTTTTACACAAAAAAAAACATTTATAAAAACCTAATGAATAAAGCAAGATGTTATACATATAAAAAAAGAATCTCAAACATTACAGATGTTTGTTGCCCATCCTTAATAGACTTAGATCATCTATAGATGGGCTTTGTAAATTTTGTTAGATTTAAAAATGTACAGACAAGGAATCAGCAGCCCCCGTAATACATTATCAAATGACCGTTTTGTTGTGCTTCAGCTTCACGCTGTTTCACGACAACTGTGAAAAAAGCCTATACCTTTTTATTGCGCTTCCCACGACTTTCATTTGAAATTCCAAATAGTTGACTCTTACTTTTTATCTCTTTTAAAACATACATTAAAAATCTTTTATCGTATGGTATTTCAAGAAAGAGCCTTTTCAAAAAAATAAATTATTTCACGAAAAAACCGTTGAAAAATCAACGGTTCTCTATATTATCTTTTTTTCCAGATAAGGAATTTCAATGATATGTATTGTCAGGTGTTCAATTTGTTTAATTTCAAATGTCCCTTCTAATTTTTTAACCCTTCTATCGATATTTTTTAAACCCAAGCCTTTCTGTATTTTTTCAAGATTCATACCTATCCCGTCGTCGTGTAATTTTATAACAAGTTTATTATCTTGTTTTAAAAAGAATACAAAGCAATTAGATGCTTTTGAATGTTTGTTGACATTTTGAAGCAGTTCCTGTATTATAATATACATTTGGGTTTTTTGCTTGATGGTAAACTCGTTCCAGTCAATCAATTTATCAATAGAACAATTAAACACGGTGTTAAATGTATTTTGCTGTTCAAGAATAAGCTCTTTTAAGACATTGGAAAAATTTTGTTCCCTTTGGAATATATTTTGCGCGATATCGTGCGAAATCTGTCGTACCTGTTGTTCACAATCTTTAAGTTGTTCCATCAACTTTTGTTTCTCAAATGTGTTTTCAATAGGTATGTTTTGTAGGTTAATACGTGTGCTAAACAGTCTGTTTATAACTGAATCATGTAGGTCACTTGCAATACGTTGTCTTTCTTCTTCTTTGGAATTATCTGCAACTGTCTGTTGCTTTTCAATTAAAGTCTGAATTTTTTGAATATTATCTTGTTCCGTTCTCTGATAATACAACTTTCTATTTCTCATTCGTAAACGAAATACAATATAAACAGCCCCTGCAACTATAAATGCACAAACAGCAAGCAACAACAGATATAAATTTCTTTGCTGTAAAAACTGATTATGCTCTTTAATTTCATCAGTTTCGTAAGCAATCCGTGCAAATTTGTTTCTTGTCTGCCTTTCTATTACATGTAGACTGTCTTTAACAATTAAATAATCAGTAAGGTATTTATTTTTATTTTTAAGATCATTCTCGGAAAGCAATTCTAAACTTTTTAATACTGTATAATAGTTCTTATCTTCTACTGCAATTTTATACGCCTGTTTTATCTCTTCCACCGCACGTAATGTATCATTTTGGGCTAATAAAAATTTACCGATTGTTATTTTACTTGCCATGATTCCTTCTCTGCTGTTTATTTCCAGCCTAATTTTAAGTGACTCATTTAGTAAAGAATCAATTACTTTGTAATTTGTCGACGTTTCAAGAAAAACAACTGCATAATTATTTAATACCAAAGCGTTCAAAGAAGGAAATTTATCTCTATATTTTAATGCAAGAGCTTTTTCAAGATATCTCTTTGATTGATTAAAATCTTTCAAATCAATGTATAAACTTCCCATATTGTTGTAGTACAATAACCTTGCTTTTTCTATTTTCTCCGGATTGTAATTTTCCTTCTCCAATTGATCAATCAGGTTTGGCATTTTTTCGTAATAGTGAATGGCATTATCAAACTCTTTAAGATCCTTTAATGTTAATGCCATTTTAAGATTGGTTTCATATTTTAGTCTAGTATGATCTAAATGGTTTAAAATAATCAATGCTTTTGTTAACTCTCTTTCACTTTCGGTATAAATTCCCGTTTTATATAAAATACTACCTTTATAAGATATTACCCTTGCCCAATTAATACTATCTTTCTTTGATAGCTGATAAAGTTTTTCAGCTTTAGTATAATATAAGAAAGCACTATCTGTAAATTTTTGATTGCTATATAAATCAGCTAAATACCTATAAATATTTGCATTAAAAACAGTATCTTTATTTGATTGTGCTATTTGAAGACCTTTTTCAAGTATTTTTTTTGATTTATCAATAAAACCCATTTCTTCATATCCATAAGCTACTTTTAAGAGATTTTTTTGAAACAACGGATGTTGTTTATCTAAAAAGATATCTGATTGTAAACTGTCTAAATAATTTTCCTGAATTTTTAAAGAGTCATTCCTAGTATTTACTGAATGCGGCGTTTTTTCACAGGATAAAAAAATGACTAATATAAAAAAATAACATATTTTGATATTCATAAAACAGGGTTGAATATACAAATATAAAAAGAAAGCGGTTTCTTCCGAAGCCGCCTCTTTTCTTTCTTACTTTTTTCCAATAATCGGGGTAACTTTACCGTTACCATTATCATCATCATAATCATCTCCAATTCCAGGACCTGATATTCCCGGGTTAGTAATTACGGGAGGCGTTATTTCTGGAGCGCCAAATGGTGGGATTCCTGTTCCGGGGTTCCATAACTCAGGATTTTCGTCAATTGGTTCCGTTTCTTCGGACGAAGTTGTTTTTGCTTGATTTTGGTTATTTGAAATTTGCTGCATTTCATTTTCCTGCATTTCGATTTCCTGATCCATTTCTTCATCTGCAGAACACCCCACGAATGTTGCAGACAAGCATACTAATGCCATTACAAAAAATTGCTTTTTCATGTTTTTAAAAATTAAGTTTAGAAAATAGCCTACGTGTCTGCAGCTTGCGCAGGCTTTGATTTTGCAGATATATCTTATAGCTTGAAAAAGGTTGAAACCAATTTTCAAACCAATATTTGGTAGTCTTATTGAAGCTTCTTAACTACTAAATACATGGCAAAGAAATTTAAAACCATCAGCTTGGCAAAGAATATGATTACCCATTTAGTGAACCGCCCAAGTCTGTTAGTAAACAGATGAAAATGAAGGGTGAATAGGTTGATTTAATGAATCAGTTGAATTTTATTGGTCAAAAAGCGGTTCTCTTTAAAAGGAAATGCCATTTCTAACCAATATTGCTTCAACAGAATCTCTGTAAGAATTGGAGAACGGCAACTGTTCATTACTATTCAGAAAACATTTTGACTTGCTTATCTGAATACGAGACACGAACTGGATATTAACAATATAACTTCTGTGAATTCGAATAAAATTGGAAGGCAGGTTATTTTCAAAATACTTAAGTGTTTTATACGCTGTGATGTTATCATTACCTATCATTCTGAAATCTGTGCTGTTATTATCTGCTTTTAAATAAATAATATCTCGAAATTTAAGTATATGAAAATCATTATATGAACGAATACATAAACTGTGCTGTAAAGGAAAAGGTGTTCTTTTTTCGAATCGCGCAAGTGACTTTCCCAAACTATGAATATCACATCTAGTAAGATAATCTGAAAAACCACTTTGAATGGCTTTGAATGCGAAGTCGGAAGAATTATTAAAAGCGATAAAATAAGGTATGGCATCCAAATATTGAAACATCTCTGAAACTACATCGCAGGTAATTTCATCTTCTAAGGGTTCAGAATTAATGTTAATAATGACCAACTGCGGTTTAAACTTTGTAATATATTCAATTGCCTTTAGATCATTCGGAAAAATTCCGGCACATGAGTAACGGGGAAAGAAAGACGAAATATCTTCTACCCGAATGCCTTCAACCTCCTGATTTCCTATAACGACAAATGAGTACTGCATCGTTAAAAAGTTTGGTTCAAAAGTATGTTCTTTGGATCTAACTGCCGTGTAGCGCAACTACACAAAATGTTAATTATTCTTTAAGCACTTTTGTAAGAATTAAAATATTTTTTCTTATTTTGTACCAAACACTATTACTTATGAACATATTGCTACTTGATGATCATAGAATGACACTTGACGGTTATTCACTGTATTTAAGCCCCGAAGAAAATAATTTTTATAAACTTTTAAATTGCAAAGATTTTTATGAATGGCTTATCTGTAATCCGGAGGTTGATTTTGCAATAATTGATCAGGAGTTACCCCCCTATCCTGAAAAAGAATTAGCGAACGGATGTGACTGTGCTATTTTATTGAATAGTTTAAAACCTAATTGTAAAATTATCATTATCACCTCTCATGAAGAAGCTGTTATTCTATATAATATCAACCAAAAGGGTAAACCTGATGCTTTGATCATCAAATCAGACTTCCATGAAGAAATGATCACAAATATTATCAATCACAAAACAACCTTGCCGTTTTTCTCTCCCAGAGCAAAAGAAGCAATCGCTGAAACCAGTAAAAAGCAAACATTATGGGATCCAGTCAATCGTGAAATCCTTATGTATCTTTCTCAGGGATTCAAGACATCGCAATTAGAAAACTTACTTCCCCTGACAAAAAGCGGAATCCAGAAGAAAGTGAGCAAAATGATACAGGATTTTAATGTAAAAGATTATCAAGAACTTATCCAATTATTAAAAAAAGAAGACTGGTTATAATATATAATTTCATTGAATATTTCCTTAAGAAATATTTAACAAAACGGGTAGCTGTGCTACACGGCATTTAATCTAAAAACGACTTCATTTATATTTATAATTAAACTGGATATACCTGAAAAAGAAACCGAAATATATGTAGGAAGGAAAAGGTAATATGCTTTACCCGATTTTAAAAATAACACAGAAGTCTTTCTTCAATTTAGAAAGGTTTAATTATCTAATCAGCGGTTCTTTTTAGTTACTTTCAAATATTGTTTAAAAATAGGCAAAAGTTCCTGTAAAATATGTTTACTAATCATTAAGTAGTAATAAATAATCCCAGTATCGATCACCTGTTAAATAAGAAATTAATGACATTCCTATACCTGAAGATCCCTCTAATAAACTGTAATCAATTTCGTACGACTTCTCTATGGGATTAAATTTCCTATATCTATTTTCATCACTATATTTCTCGAAATCATTGAATGTTTCGTTCAGCCAATACGTAGATACATCCTTAATTTCCTGGTCGTCACTGTACAATTTTAACAGATCGTATAAATAAAATACACCTGAACTTCCGTGGCATAAGCCGGCATCTTCAACTCGTGTGTTTTGAGGTAGCTTACGTTTAAGTGTTTTTTTTATTATTTCATTGGAAAATTTAATTAAAGAACCATCTTGTATTTCTTTTCCGACCTGAAGCAAAATTACTGCGTTGCTTAAATCTCCGTAACACCAAGCTAATCGGGTATCTCGTCGGTTATTATCTTCAAAATTACCAGGTAAATAGAAATAAGGGTAAACAATTTCCGAATTTTTCAATGCAACTTCTTTAAAAAAAATAGAAACCCCATATATCAATGAAGCACAATCGTATTTTGTACTTTTTATAGTTGACTTCTTTTGTAACAAAAGAAGAACTTTAATAATACCTGTCATTCCATGTGCTAAGCCAAGATTAATTCCTGCTCTTTGTTCTCTCTGTCTAAAATAAAAATCTTCCCACATAATCCCCTCGCTATTTGTAATTTTTGATTTTTTAAGGAAATTAATAAACATCTGCGCAGAACATTCAACCAACTGGGGATTTTTAGAATGTTTTAGAATGTAATGTAAGACACCAGTTGCTCCATACAAATAATCTAAATTTCCTATGCTTATTTGAAATTTTAAGGCTGAAAATGCAATGTCATCAATATTGTTTTCAAAGCTTTCAGATTGCTCAATTTTGGAATACTTTCGTAGAAAGTGATACACAATACCAAAAGATAAAAATCCTGTAGCTAATGTCTGTTTTGTTGGATTTTCAACTGAATATTTATCAATTATTTCCTCAAATACACTAATTTGAGCATCAAGAATTGCACTACTTTCTTTACTGTAGTAGTAATGATTGTACACACTGGAAAAAATCAATAATCCAAGCTCACCAAAGCAACTGTCACCATGGGGCGATATACTAGAATTTGTATTAAATATTTGATGCAAAAGGTCTTGCGCTTTTTTTTTATTATCATAGCCATTATTGTCATTTTCCATATTATGAATAAACTTTATACATTTAACTGAAATATATTCTACTTACCGCTTAATCTTACTCTTTTGAAATCAAATTAATACCCTTATTTATCCACGAATCCAATCCATTTGATATGTCTTTTAAGTTATAATCTACATGATGATTGATTCTTACTCCTTTTCTCTGAGTTTGAGAAAAGTCAGGATATAAAATACCTATACCTGTCATTTTTACTTCTATATTCCCTGGAAATGTGAAACCTGTTACATTACCATCAGTACCTGATGAAGTGTTTCCAACTACTGATACATTTGTGTTTGATTGCATTACCATTACTAAAAATTCAGCATGGCTTTGGGTCGTCTCATCAACTAAAACAACAATTTTTTTCTGGTAGGAATTATTACCTCTAATCTTGAAAATCGAATTTTCAATCTGATAACGAAATAAACCTGGTCTTCTAATATCTGGATAATACGTGCAATACATCTCTTTATCTTGAGATATTACAAAATTTATTAATTTCGATGATACATAGGCATTGGGGTAACCTCTCATATCAATTACTACTCCTTTTGTAAATTTATGCAAGTTTTGTAAACTAATATCTATGTTATCTTCAAAAAGATGATTGATGTTTATGTAACCAATCTCTTTTGACAACTGTTTTGAGACGTTTTGATTTTGCCAGAAACGTTCCTCTTTTCTTTCAGATTTATTTACTTCTTGGTAATGAAAAAACGAAACTTTTTGATATAATATTTCATTATTTCTTTTTATTTTAACTGTATGGTCTCTTTCTTTTTTACATAGTATTAATTTTGCTATTTCTCGGTTTTTTGAATAAATATTCGCACCTGATACAAAAGGTTCTAAATCACTATATAACTTATTAGTATCTGTACTGTCAATTTCTAAGATTATGTCACCAACTTTTATTGCTTCATTATCGAACGATTTTGACCGTATTTTGTTTACTATAAATCCCCTATCTGTTTTTACCATTCTAAAATTAGATACGTACTCACCAAATACAGATGTCAAATTCTGTGGATGCACAATTGAATGGTTATCATCTAAATGAGAAATTAATTTAATAATATTTTTTTTATAATTTGATACGGAAGTAATAGTTTCAAAATCTGTTATTGATTCCAATAGCACATCATCCCAGTTTGTGTCCAAAAGATTTTTGTATGGATAAAAATACTCTATAAAATTCCAATAATAAAATAACCCTAAAAAGCGATCGTGACTATCAGGGAAACTTTTCGAACTAGCATATGGTATGTCGGTATATTTAACAACGCCAATGTTTGATTGTTCAAGTAGTGGATTTGAAAAATTAATGTTATTTTGATTTAAGATAATATTATTTAACATATTACTAGTTTCATTATCAATGTAAATGGAATCCTTTATCCATTTTAGTGATATGTTATAATTATCGTTTAAGTTTATTTGTGTTTCTTTAATGACAGATTTATCAATTTTTTTATAATATGTTTTTACTAATGTATTTAATCTTCTTTTATAAGCATCTAATCCAATTTTATTAAGATCTTTTAAGAAATGGTGAACGGAGTCATTAAGTATTTTGTTGTTCTTATTATTGTGGAAAAGTAATACTCCGAAAACTTTACATAAATAATATTTTTTTCCTACTTGTTCAGAAGAAATTTCCCGTATATCAGAATCATATGGATTTATATCAATATATATTTTATCTGTTTTTGGGTCTATAGATGTATAGTTGTATTCATTTTTTGAAGAATAATATAAATATACACACACTAAAATTCCAAAAAGGATCATAATAACAAAAAAGAAAATTTTAATAAATTTTAACATGTGTAGTATTTTAATTAAAGTCGTTTGAATGATTAATATAAATATAATTAACACCATTAGAAATGGTGTTAATTATATTTGTGGCAATTTGTAAATAAATTATACTTAACTATATTCCATCACACCAGCACCACCCCCAATCAGTTGCACTTAAACAGTCTGGTCCATCGTCGTGACTTATTGTATTGATATCACAATCCCCCTTAGTGAATTCTGTGACAGTCAATATGGTTTGAGTACCACATGGTACGGATAATATAATAGGTCCTCCACCATTAACCTGACTTTGCTCTTCTTTTGTTAAACTTGTAATTTTCTCCTTTTGAAGTTGTAATTTACTTTCATTTAATTTTAATTTTTTCATTTTACAAAAATTTAGTGTTATAAATCAAATATAAAAAAAATACTAATATAATATTGATTATCAGAAAGTTTAATCATTTTTTTTTAACTTTTCGATATATTTTAGTCTTCCTATAGAAGAATGATAGAATTTTGCTAAAAAATGGTAAGTTACTAACTCGTATTTTCTTTGTTTGCTTATATAAAGTCGATTCATATACATATGTATATAACTAGATAAAAGATCGTTAAGTATAGCTTTTGAGTTGGTTTTTAAATTTACCTTATTCAATATGTTTTTAACTATTAACTTATTTTTTTCTGATCTCTTTTTAAAAATCACAACTACATCTTCTATCTCATTTTCACTATCATTCAAACTATTCATATGGCTTTCTAAAAAGAATCGGTACCTTCTAAACCTATCATTTAGCTGTTTTTTTAAAATTTCTTGACCACCAAATTCGTTAAAAAACACTTCTTGTAAATGCTTTAAAAGATTGTACTTTTCTTCCAGATTTAGACCAAAGTCAGACAACAAAGTATCAATACCTCTCATTCCAAATAAAAACCTATACTTATCTGTATCAATTCCATGAATAACATTTAAAAAATTAAGTACGCATACGCTATCATTATAGAACATTAATTCCGAATCGATTATTAAATCGTTATGATATCTTTCTAGTTCCCTTTTATAAGTATCTATTAGTACTCTTTCAATCGTTCCGCTTTTTATATTTGAAGAAAGAACCTTCATAAATTGAATATACAAATCAGTATTTTTACTTATTTCTGAATTGTAAAATCTGATTCGAAAGTGAGGTCCTGTTTCATCATAATATCTAATAAAAAAGAATTGCTCAAAAGATTTGTTTTTAATCGCACTTTGTATGTACATATAAATTGTTGTAGCAAGTATTTTATCAGTAGATTTTACACCAGAATATATTTTAAAATACAACCATTCACTTGCAGGAAAAAAAGTTCTTTTGATACCTACGTTATCAAGTATAAAATCGTCATAGTTTATTTGATTAGCTTCGATTTTCTTTTCGTATTGATTGTCTATGAATGGTATAATTAATTCATTTGTAAATGGTTGGTTATTTACGTCTCTTACGAAGCAATTTTCATTAGTGAATAGAAACTCTTCAATTTCTATTAGCTTCTTTTTTTTAACAAAATCTATAAACAGCTTTAGTCCTATTCGTTCTTCAAAATCAATAAGCAGGTCATTATCCCCTTGTTTTATAACCACTCTTTTCGGAATCTTATTATTTTTTCGAAATAATTCCATATAATGTGACCATTCTCCCTCATTTTCAGGAAGATTTTCTATATCTTTTTCATTAATTTTCCAAGTAGCTTTATGTATAATGAGATCTTTGTATATAACACGAGGTAAGTGTTTTATACTTTTTAAGGTTCCCCAGTCCCATACTCCTGCGAAAGCCATATTTTGACTTTGCAGATCACATAAAAATTTATAAACAGGGAGGCTGTTATCTCTGAAATTATGCGCAGTTGTCAAACGTGGTAATACTCTTTTCTTAAGTTTTTTACTCCACAGAATAACTTCATTATTCTTTACAGAAATGTATAAATCACTCACTTCAATTTGGAAGTCTTTATGCACTCCTGAACGTCCTACATAAGGTATTTCGTAAGCTCTTAGAGTTGGTCGCAATAATATATTTCCTACTCTTGCTTGTGGAAGGTGTATAATTTCAGCAAAGATGGAATCTTTATTTAGATACTCTTCTTTTTTCACAATATCTTTGACAATTTCATCTACATTTTTATCTCCATGCGCAAACCGCGCTAATAAATTAGCACCAGATGTACCACCAATAACGGAAACATCAAAGATAAAATTTTTATGATTAAGCTTTCCCTCTTTGCAAAGAAGACTTCCTTTTATATACCAACTGTTAGAAAAAGTACTCTTCTTTGATAATTGTTCAAAACCTTTTAAATCAGACTCCTTAATTTCTATAAAATCCGTACTAGTTTGTTGCCATAGGTCATATTTTGTTAAACTAAGAGCCTGCAAATGATTTGGTTCAGGTTTTGATAAATTACCCCCCGGTACCACAACTCTCAACTCATCAATAAATTCTCCATTTCCCGAATTGTCATAAATTCGGCCAGCATATCCGATTCCTAATTCTGGATCTAATGCTAGAGAGAGTGGTACTTGAGTATTTTCATACCTCTTGTAAAATGATGTTTTAAAATTTTCCAAATCAATATTTCTCCTTGTAAAGGATAATGATTTTAATTCTTCTGCTTGGGTAAGTAAATTATTAATTAACTTGTCCTCAATAAGTGATTCTTTTACCGATAAAAACATATCAACTTGAATTGTGTTTTTAAAGGAATATAGATTAGGAATTAGTTCACTTAGTTTTAATTCTATTTGTTTATAGTTATTTATACCTATTAAATTACTATTAATTAAATCTTGTATTTCAATTAGTATGTTTTTAACTGGATCAACACCTACAAAGTTTTTTAGCTGGGTGATGATTTGTTCAAGAGGTTCCATCCCAGTAATAGTTGGTTCAATAGATGCAGATAGTAGCTGAGAAGAACATAATTCTTCGATAAATTGCAAAGCTTCGTCTTTAGTTACGCCTTCAGTTTTAAGTAATAGTTCCGACATTTGCTCTATAGTTGCTCCATCTTTAGCTATAGCCAATATATTTCTGAGATAAGGGGAATTATGAACAGAGGATATCTGATATTTTCTAATATTATTTTCGATATTGTATTCAACATATCGTATTTTATCATCTACAAAGTAAATACTGTTGTTAGGAAAGAAAATAATTTGTTCTCTGATAATTGGAGATTGTAATAAAATCTTTACAAATCGAGAGATATAATTCATATCTAACCTGACATGTTTGCTATAGTTAGAAATGTCATTAAGCAAAACGATATTTTGAGAAACTTCTTTTAATTTTTGTATAGGAAGTACTGTAGAACCTGCAAAAGTTCCATATGGTGTTGCTCTCGTGCAGCTTCTAAGCCAATATTTAGTGATAGATAAATCTAGTTTTTGAGATTTTTGAAAGTCATTAATTTTTTTATTTTTTAAGTACTCACTAAAAAATTCTGGAGATGAAATATACAGTCCATCTTCGAACATTTTATTACTAACTACTTTATCAAAATTATAGGACAACGAAAGGCTTTGCAGAGGTACACGTAATAAAAGTTTGTTTAAATGTGAAAACATTGATATATAATTTAGATTATACAATAAAGTAAACTCAAATTATCAGTTGGTCATAAACATAATAATCGTTATAAAATCAATGTTCAAGTACATAGATGTTTACTTTTATTAAGTTATTTAATTTAGGCTGAAATTTTTTTACAATATACCAAAAATATTGTGTTCATATTTGTTTTTCCAAATCAATTAATTATTATACGCAAACCCTTTATGCATTTTAAATAATGCTAGTTTTACTATTATTGATATTCCTGTCAAATATAATTTTGTTAATGTACTGAGAATACAGCAACAACCTTTGTTTTTGACAGGATTCTTGTTTCGTATCCCTCAAAAGATTTGGCATAATTTCTTTGTATCATACTTGCACAGCACAATAAATCAAAACGTACAACGGGTTATCTAACAGTTAATTATAAAGTAAATAAAGTTGCGTTAAGTAACCTTTTTTTTATCAATTGGTTACCTATTAAATACATCCCTAAATTGATATAACAACCGTTCAATTAAACGTAAATCTTCAGTTATAATATCAGCAGTTCCTGACATTTCTTGTTGAAATACTATTTCCTTATTATATGACGTTTCTAATCCATGTGTTAACATAACATCTATAAGTAAATTATTTTCCCTATCTGGCGTAAGAGAAATAGATTTAATTTTTCCTTTTATAACTCCAAATTCTCTGTCTGGATAATTTGCTAGACGGATATTTACATCTTGTCCAACTTTTATTTTTCCAGAATTAAGCACAGGTGCTTTTATCTTTCCTATAAGATCTGAATCCGTTTGTGGAATTACTACAAAAGTATTTTCACCTGTATTTATGGTTTGGTTTTCTGTCCAAATCTGCATAAAAGAAACCTGTCCCGAAATGGAAGAACGAAGTACAAAAGATATTTCCCATTCATTTATAGACTTTTTTAATTGGTTGAACGATAAAATTACATTCCTTAAGAGGTTTATATCATCTTTTGTTTGGTTGAGTGTGGTTGTTTTTTTGCTTCGGGTTAAATCATTCAGAGAAGAACGTAACTGTGATATTTGAGAATTTAAGCTGTTGATATTTTTTTCCTGCTGTAAATATTCTACGTTTTTCTGTTCCCATTCTTGCGTAGAAATCACTCCTTTTTCGTGCAGTTTTTTGTTTCTATCTAATTCCTGTTTTTTGTATTGAAACTCTTTTTGTCCGATTTCTTTTTGTTCAACTAGGAGCTTTAGTCTTTCATATTGTTGAGATGTTTCAAAACTTTGAGCCGCTCTGTCAATCTGATAAGGAGCTAAGTCTTTGTTTTGCCTGTAAGCCAGATAATCCTTTTCAAACATAGCATAAGCACTTTCAACAGCTCCCAAATTCAGAATTGGTATTTTTTTCAAAGGAAAAATAAAGTTCTCATTGTTTGTTTTCATGGTATCAACTATCGATTTCAACAGAAAAATATCGTTGTAATTTGCAGGATTTTCAATCACTGCAAGTGGAGTTCCGGCTGAAACCGGATCTCTATCTTTAACAAATATTTTTTCAATTCTTCCTGTGCTTTTAGCAATTAGTTTTTCAGGAGGAAGTTGTGTTGTAATTGTAATTTGTGTTGTGATTATATCAGGATATTTAACTATCCAAGAAAATAAAAAAACTAAGATAATAATTATAAATATTAGCAAATTCCCCCAACGTATCATCCAGTGGGGAATTCTAGTGAGAATTTCTTGAACTTCTTCACTTCTTAATTCTACTTCTTTTTGTAACATAATTAGTTTCCTAATTGTAATTGATTTTTTACTAACTCAAAATAATTACCTTTTAAGCTTATCAATTCCTGATGAGTACCTTGCTCAATAATTCTTCCTTTTTCTAAAACTACTATTTGGTCTGCATTCATAACTGTACTCAACCTATGCGCAATTACGACTACTGTTTTATCTTTAAAAAATACATTGAGTTTTTCCATAATCTCTTTCTCATTATTAGTATCCAAAGCACTGGTTGCTTCATCAAAAAATAACATTTCTGGATTTTTGTAAACTGCTCTTGCAATCAAAAGACGTTGTTTCTGTCCCGTACTCAATCCTAAACCTTCCATTCCGATTTTCGTATTGTATCCTAAAGGCAAACTATCTATAAATGATTTTACATTAGCAACATCTGCCGCATATCGGAGCTTTTGCTTGTCAATTATATCAATCCCTATAGCAATATTATTGGCAATAGTGTCATTAAAAATATAACCTTCTTGCATTACTGTACCAATCATAGACCTCCAAGTTTTTTGGGATATATTCTTTAAATCAATTGTGTCATAATATATATTACCATCTAATGGCTCATAAAATTTTAATAACATTTTCATCAAAGTTGTTTTTCCACTTCCACTTGCCCCAACAATAGCAGTTATTTTATTTTTAGGAATAGTTAAATTTAATTGATCCAGAACAAGTGAGCTAGAACCAGTATATCTAAATGAAATATCATTCAGAACAATCTTTTCTCTTTTAGGAATATCTTTGATTGACTCACTTTCAATTTGAGATTCATCTTCTTTATCATGAATTTCTCCAAGACGAGCTAATGAAATTTTTGCATCTTGCAATTCTCTTACAAAACCTATAAGTTGTATAACAGGAGCGTTTAGATTACCTACAATAGTAGAAATTGCCATCATCATCCCTAATGTAATTTCTCCATCAATTACCAATTTGGCGGACAAAAAGACAATAAAAATATTCTTAAGCTCATTAATAAAATTAGAACCAATATTCTGAGATTGCTCTAACACCAAGCCCTGCATAGAAACTTTAAACAATCTTGCCTGAACAAATTCCCAACCCCATCTCTTTTGCTTTTCCGCATTGTGAAGCTTAATTTCTTGCATTCCGTTTATGAGTTCAATAACTTTACTTTGCTCTTGACTTATTTCGGAAAAGCGTTTGTAATCTAATTTTTCGCGTCTTTTCAGAAACAAAACAATCCATCCTAAATACAACAAACTCCCGAAAAAGAAAATCCCGAATATTTTAATGTTGTAATAAGCTAAAACCCCTCCCATAATAAGCATATTAACAACTGAGAATAAAACACTCAGCGAAGAAGTCGTTAGTATTCTTTCTATTCTGCTATGATCATTTATTCGCTGCATAATGTCTCCAGTCATCCGTACATCAAAAAAGGAAATTGGAAGATTCATCAGTTTGATAAAAAAATCCGAAATTAAAGAGATATTTATTCTCGTAGACAAATGTAATAATATCCAACTACGGATAAATTCTAAAGCTGTTCTTCCGAAAAATAGGAAAAGTTGTGCGATAAGCACCAACCAGATAAAGTGCATATTCTGGTTTTGTATTCCCACATCTACAACACTTTGGGTTAAGAAGGGTACTATTAGTTGTAATAAACTACCTGCGAAAAGCCCAATTATGAGTTGTATTATAAATGACCTATATTTAAGAAGATATTTAGATAAATACCTAAAACCAAATGTTTGTTCTTCTCCACTAGTTGAATCAAGATTATGAAACTTTGGTGTAGGCTCAAGTAATAAAGCGATACCTTCTTCTGTATTTTCATTTGCATTGTTTCCAATCCAATATTTAAAAAAATCCTCTCTAGAATATTCTAATAGACCAAATGCTGGGTCTGATATTTTTACACTCTCTATTTGTGTTTTTTTATGTTTAATTTCGTATAACACAACATAATGATTTGTTTTCCAATGCAGAATACAGGGTAAAGGAATTTCAACAATATTTTTTGGTGATATTCGTGCAGCTAATGTTCTAAAACCGATACTTTCGGCAGCTTCACTTAAAGACAACAATGTGCTTCCTTGTCTTGTTGTTTCGGACAATTCTCTTAATTTTTGAATATCAAATGTTTTACCATAAAATTTGGCAATTATTTTAAGGCACGTTGGACCACAGTCTTTTGTATCCGCTTGTTTATAAAATGGAAATATCATTAATAATCTAATTCCTTTTAAATTGTGTGTTATAAAATTTCGACATAAAGTTGTATATTAATAATTCTTGTTTCCTATGTTGTGAAATTAAAAGTCTATTTAAAAACATATGGATTAGACTTCCCATGTAATTATTTCTATCAGCTTTTGTCTTTCCTTTTAAATCGTATTCAAACGAAACTGAATTTAGAAAATTATCAAAAAGTAAATATACATCTTCTAAATGGGTATTCTTTTTTAAAATTGACTCACTAATAATATTTTCGTAATCTTTATATTTCGAAGAAATGATTTTTGTCAAGTGTTTATTCGTATTAAATTCTCTATTAAATTGACTGCTAAGATGAAATAATAATTCTGTCTTTTCTTCTAGGGAATAAGAAAATTTATCAAGAAGTTTATTAACATAAACTATTCCTATTAACCATCTTTCCTTAAAGTCTATAATATCTAATTTACTTAATAGTAAAATTATCATTTGACTTTCTTTACCAAAATAAATTTCTGTAAAATTTATGCCAAGATAATCATATCTTTCAATTTCTCGATCATATGTACAAATATCGATTTTCTTTATTAAATTATTAGTAACGTATTTTTGAAATGTTTCTCGTATATAGAAAAATAATTTATTGTATGAATTATAATCATTTAAGAAATACCGCAATCTTAAATGATGTCCATTTTCATTATACCTAATAAAGAAAAAATTTTCGATTAAACTACCGTCAAAAAGTTTTTTGTTTAACTTAAACAATTCTTCTTTTATTAAAGAATCCATTTGTTGTTCACCTGTATATATGTTAAAATACAAACATTTCGACAAAGGAGATAATTTAGGCAATACTTTATTCTTATTATTGAAGTTAACGTTTGTATTTCTTTCGTTTTTTTCGTTCTTCAGTACTACAGGAAGAATTAGTTCTGAATAAAATGGACGATTTTTTTGTGAAACTACTAGACTATCTTTATTATGTATTATATCTTCAACTAAGGTAACATTTCTTTTTTTAGAAACTATATTGAAAAAAAGATTTAAGTATATTTCAGATTCTAAATCAAACAAAAGTCTGTTATCTCCCTCTACTAAGAAAATTTTATTAGGTATCTTCCACTGATTTTTAAATTCTTTAAATTTATGCGAAATACTATTATTGTCTTTATCTTTTATAAAGGAAAGGTCTTCTTGAGTAAAATTCCAAGTTGCTTCTTTAACTATTACTTTTTCAATCCTTACACGGGGTTTATACTTTGCAAATGAATCAATAAATCCCCATGAAAAGTTAATAGAATTATCCCATTGTATTTGAACAAGAGATAAAAACCTATAAATATGAGACAAATTTTGCAACTGAAAATTATGTGAATTGCTAAGTCTTGGAATTATGACTTTGTTTGTTTCTCTATCTCGTAAAATCACATCTTCATTCTTTATAGACACAGTAATATTAGCTAGGCTTATTTTATTTTTACATTTAAGCGAAGTAGTTGGTAAATTTATTGGTATCTCACTTCGTAGATAATTTTCCCTCACAACCAAATTTCCATGATTAATTCCTGGTAAATCTATTATTTCAGCATATTCAATTGCTTCATCAGTATTCAGGTATTCGACATCAACTATTTCTTTAACTAGTTCCTGTAATTTTTCAGAGCCGAATGTAAACCTACCTATATTATTTATTGCACTTGAACCAAATGCTCCATGAATGGCTGCCTTAATTTCACCCTTTTCATCTTTGAATATAGAAACAGAACAATTAAGCGTTTGATTAAAACTTTGAATCTTATGAGCTTTAAACTGTGTACATTCTTCTTTTGTAATTACAATTTCTTTTTTGTTAAATAACAAAGCGTCTTGATATTTATTAAATATAAATTCATCTATTGGATTGAAGTTATATTCTCTTCCTCGTGAATTGGAATTGGAATTGAAATTTAATCCATCTAAAAGAGGTATTGAAATACTATTAATTCTATCATTAAATATACCTATTTCAGAATCTATAACATGTAATAAAGGTAATTCGGCTTCTCCGTATTTATCTTTAAACTCATTAACGAAATTTTTTAGAGTTGGATCTTTTTCTCTAGATTTATAATTGAGATACGATAAGGAAGTCAATGTATTGGTAATGTTATATAATAACTTATAATTAATTTTAGCATCTGAATCCCTGAATGTTATAATATCAATTTCTTTCGATTTATTAGAAATCAAACTTTCTAGGTCATTATAGTCAAAACAACTGATTTCCTGCTTTAGATTTAATATTTTTTGTTTTAAATTCCCAATGGTTGTTTTTATATCTTTTTTTAAAATAATTGTCTCTGTTTGATTTTCTATCTTTGACAATTTAGAAATAAAATCACTTACATAATCATTTGAAGCGGGAGAAGGAAAAATGTCAAGCATTAAGACATTGTTTTCTATGAGATCATATAAATAAGCGTTAACTTCATCTTCGGCATATCCTTTTTCCTGTATTATTAAACTAAGATCTTTAAAATAAATCCCAGTTTTACCTAATTGAAGAATCTCATTATGAATCTCATTATTATCTATTGACGATAGTCGATAGTTAATTACTTTATTTTCAATATAAAGTTCATTATATCTGATATCATTGCCTAAACGGTAAACTGTTTGATTTGAATATAAAAAAAAGCTATTCCAAATATTTTTACAGTTTCGTATTTCAGCACACAACTCATAAATATAGCTCAAATTAATTCTCGCTTTTACTTCACTTTCCTTTAATTGAAAAGAAGTATCATTGTCATTCTTAATATCACATATTCCGTATGTTGAGAATAGTCCAAAGGGGGTAGAACGCGAACAATAGCGAATATAGTATTTTATATAACTGTAAAAAATTTTATCAGAGAAAGTATTGTCATATATTAAGCTAGAAACTTCATCAAAGATATTTTTAGAAGCATATAGTAGAGCGAGTTTGAAATTACCCGTAAAAGTTATTTTTATAAATCCTAGACCTTCTTTTTTAATATCGTTTATTTTAGAAAGGTTTTCTAATTCATCAATAGAAGCGAATGGAGTTCTTATAATAAATTTATCTATAAATTCAATTTTCATAATAATTCAGTAAAAATAATTTTTCTAAAGGGTTGTTATAGTTATCATTTAACGTTGAGTAAAGCTGAATTAACAACCCTGCTTTTCCTTCTAAGATACTATTTTGTTCAATCCAGCCTTCACTACCTAACCAAGTCTTTAGATTAGGTATCTGTTGTTGAGATTTCGATATAGTATCTTTAAGCCAAAAATGTGAACTTTTTTTATAATGTTCAATACCAGTAATTTTAAATAAATAGTTGTACATCATTATCAGCCCTGAAGTTCCATGACATAAAAAAACATCTACAATTCCTGTCTTTGAATAGTCTCTACGAGTAGTTTGTAACAAGATTTGATTGGCTTCATTTACAATACTTTCATCTTTAATTACTAAGCCATAATTTAACAAAGATATACCAACACCTATGTCGCCATAACACCAAGCTAATCTACTACAACCTGCTGTAGGTATTTTTTCAGTTTCAGTCAAAATGATAAAATTAGGAAAGTTAGATCCCTCATAATCACCTTTTATTGATTTGATAAAATTATATGTTTTTGATAGAAGTACTTCAATAAGATCTTTCTCTATTCCTAAATAATATACCTTTGTTAATAAACTAATTATACTTGGAATCCCGTGAGCAAAGCCGAACGAATACCCTTCTACTTTACTATGAAGACCTTTCGAAATCCAAGCTATTTGGTCAGAAGAAATTTCTACTGATAAAGATTTTAAACAATTTATAACCTTCTTTATACACCTCTCAATTCTTTTTTTATATGATTTTTGGGTAGAAAATGAATATAATTCTATACATAAAAAAAGGACTCCTAAAAATCCATGTAAATAATCAAAATTTTTGTTTTGATAATAATATGTTATTAGCTCATCAGCATACTCAGGAAATTCTGAAAAAGAAACTTCTATGCTTTCTTCAAAATAATTATTTTTAGTTAAATAGAAGATGAGATAATAAACACCTATTGTACCTGAGCATAAGGATAATAATTGATCTTCCTTTAATGAATCAAGAGATTTATCCAAGTAATATTCAAATTTAACGAAGTCGTCTTGGCACCCAAAACATCTGTGTTTCTCGTAGAATAAAAGTGATAATCCAGAATATCCTGTAAAAATGCCATAGTCGATCGCATCATCTGTAATTTCTTTTTCACATATTCTAATTAAACGATTAATATCATTTAGATTTATATCTTCCATTAATTAATTTCTTTATTTTTATTATAAGCAAAAATACTATACTAAACACTATAAATATTACAGTAGTAAAAAATAATATTCCCAATATAGCTTCAAAATCTCTGTACGTTTCAAATAAGGAAACGGTTTCATAATCTAAAGACACTAATATGTTTGTAATTATAAAACTTATTAACAAGATTATAAGAATGTTTTTTTTCTTCATATTTTATTTCTTAAATAATTAATTGCTTCTTCAAGCTGTATATCTTTTCCTGTCTTCAAAGTATTTATATCTTCTTTTACAACAACATCGGGAACGATTCCTATTCTTTGCGTAATTTGATTATTCGAAGTCAATACACCTAATCCGCTAAATCTTATTTTCATCATACCCGGAAGAGATAAAATAGTTACATTTCCATTTGTTCCAGCAGTAGCATCTCCCAAAGTAACAGAGTTTTTTATTGAACTCATTGCCAACACTGTACTTTCTGCTTGAGATTGAGTGAATTCATTTATTAAAATCACTACTGGTTTTGAATAACATGAAGAATTAGATTTTGGAACACTAAATTTACTATCTATAGTTCTAATTAATCCTGGATAAGAAGCGTCAGCTCTATATAAATTCATGAATTTAAAAGGAGTAGTATCAAAATATTTAAGAAAATCAAATCCTATTTCATTTGGATAAGAACGCAAATCGAATATAATTGCTTTAGAATTTTCTATTTTTTCAAATGAAATTCGAAAATTCCCAGAAAATATATTTTTTATGTTGATGTATCCGATATTATCATCTATAACTTTTGAAACACTTTTGCTTGCATAAGATTTATGTTGTGACTCTTCCGTTGCTCTTGCTTTCTCTATCGAAGTTAAGTTTTCAATAATTTCTATATGCTTACCTTGTCTAATTATGTTGATTTTTAAAGTACGTTTGTTAGAAATCAATAATTTTTTATCTATATCCCTATTTATTATTATCTCATTAGACCCTGATATATATTGTTTTATACTATCTCGAATAGAAGTGATTTTTAAATCATCTATTGATATTATTTCATCACCAATTTTTAGATTACTATTTAAACTATTGGTTATGTAGTTTTTTACAAAAGTTCTGTTTTCTAATGTTTTAAATATAATATTTCCTACATATTTATTTTCAAACTCATCTTGAGTAAAACTTTTAACAGCAATATGACTATCTTTTATCTTTGAACTAAGTTTTAAAATTGCTGAATAGTACTCTATTTCATTTTTTGCATTAATAAACTGAGGAAGCGATTCGAGAAAAACATTGTTCCAATCATTGGATATATCTTGAAAGTAAGGGTAATAATACCTAACAATATTCCAAATTTTGCATAAAGCTAAAAACCGCATTCCTTTAGAAGTATAAGAAGTTTTATGGAACAATGAATCTCGTTCAAAATCTAATTCATTGTCTCTATCTATACTTACAATTCTTGATTTTGAAGTAGAATTATATGAATCTAAAATAAAATTTATTAGATTTTTTTTACTTTGTTTGTTGATAATATTTGAGTTATTTATCCAATTTTTGTCAGGAATATCTCCTATATAAGTGTCATTATTGTTTTGTATTTTTATATTTTGAGATATAATCTTATTAATGTCAATCTTATTATCTACAATATTCTGATATTCTTTTATGAGTAATGAATCAATTTTATAAGAATCTTTATAATTAGGCTGATGATACTTTAAAACTCCCCAAACCTTGCATAATTCTAATAATGCTATATCCTCTTTATTATATAACATCTCATCGACAATATTCATTTCATTCTGAAATAAAATAGATTGATTATCATCTGAGTTTGATTTTTTGAAAATGATTAAAACCACCAATATTCCAATAATTAAAACCAAGAGAAAGATAAGATATATTTTAGCTTTCATAAAGAAAATGTTATGTATACATATAAAAATAGATGATTTGAGACCAAATCATCTATTAAATTTGTCAAAAAAAATTACCATTTAGTGCTGTGCCAGAAGCCACACCACGTACACGCATCCTTAAATGTGGTTGATCCACTACTGGTACAATTGTCATTCCAAGTAGGTACATCGAAATCTTTCGAAGATGCAACATCTCCTCCGCTAATAGAATTTTTCTCTGCTTTAGTTAACTCATTGATAACTTTTTTGTTAAATTTAAGTTTGTCTAACTTTTTCATAATTGAAATATGTTTTAATTAATAGAACCAAATGTAATGTTTTTTTCATAAATAACTAATTTTAAATAACAGATTATGGGAATTGATTTTACATAAGCAAGTTTTAAAGATTTTGAAAACATTGATGGTTATGACATTTTTCAACGTACATATACACACGAAGGTTATCTTAATTATCTGAGTGAAAACGAATTTATGAGTTACCATTTATTGGCAACCTCAGGTTTACACAGCATCCTGAAGTAAAAAAAGCTGTCATAGCAGGTGTTGAAAAATACGGAACCAGAGCAGGTACATCACCTCTTATCGATAGTTCTTTTGATTATCATGAAGAACTTGAAGATAAGATTTCAACTTTTTTCAAACGCCCCAAAGGTTAGTCGATTGTATATACAACTGGTTATACTTCAAACAGAGCTTCTCTGCTTTGTCTTTTAAAAAAAGAAGATTAGCCATTAGGGATATAGCTGTTCATGTAAGCGAGTATGAAGGGATTATGGGTACTACCGTAAAAAGATTTTTACACAACAACATAGGAAAACCTTGAACGTATCCTGGCTGCTTCAAAAGATACCTACAGAACAAAGATGATTATTATCAATGGTGTATATTCACAGGACGGAGATATAGCCAGGCTCAAAGAAATTTTAGAGATTACGCACAAATATGGAGGAGTACTGTTGGTTGATGATGCATACGGTATCCGAAAATGATTATCAAAAATCTAAAGGATTAAATAGACATTTCTTTAGGTTTCGGAAAATCTTTGCCTAAGTTCCACAATAACTTTCTTACTTTTGAACGCCAGTTCACTCTTGCGGTAATCCACGTTTTACTCCCATCAATAATATCAATTCTGTCGTGAGTATGTGATGGTTGATGTGCTTTTGAGCTTTTTTGCTCGTCAAATTCTAAAAGTAATTCGGGATACTCCAACACATCTTTTTCTATATCCAACACAAACATTGATGCTCGGAAAGACTGAATTTCTTTCTTTTGTCAGACAGAAGATTAAATAATTCCGTTAAAGATATTTCATCGGTAATAAAATCCAAATCGTAAATATCTTTTTTCGCAAAACGGTTTGTGGCACTCATCAGCTTAAAAAGCCCGATATCATTTTTGTGAATCAACCGGATTTCTTCTACGATTTCGGTTTCAAACAGGCATTTCATATTTTGCAGAAATTCTACTTTGATGATTTCTTTTTCTGCTTTAATCAGCATTCGCAGAAACATAAATTGTTCTCCCAAATCTTGGTTAATCAAAATGGAAGTTATCAATTTACTCCTAAAATTGTGCTGTACTTCGGAAACGATTTGCTCAAAGTCTTTTTTTGTTATTATCTCCTGAGAAATGAAATCAATATCAATAGAAACGCGATGACTATACCGCAAAGCAAGATTAGTTCCTCCTCCCAAAAAAAATTTGAAAATAGAAGGAAGTTGTTGCAATTCGAGAATAGTTTGTCTTAATTCAGGGCTTGTAGCACTTATTTTTTTGGAATCTTGTAAATGAAGCTGTTTTATATCTTTTGGAAATTAAGATACAAACTTCGTTACTGATGAGTTCTTTGGTGTTTTTAAGATATTTAAGAATATCGTCTTTAGAATATAAGCGTTCCAATGGTAAAATATCTTCTTCAAAAGAATCTGAAGTTGTTACGTACATTGCCTTGGAATAATAATATCCTTTTGCGGATTAAGTTTACTATAATCCATATCTCAAAAAAGATACTTGGGAAAAAGGGTTGCTATGTTAACTTTCTGTTTCACAATACAAATTTATTCAAAAATAATGAGAGCTCTTTATTTCAAAAAAATATTATGCTTTTTAGGAATAAGCATAAAAACCGTATCAAAGCACATTCCTACACTCCGATAAAAACCAAATTTTCAATTAAATTCCATTAATTTTTTTCAGGTTAAAAACGTTTACAAATTGCTTCTAACTGCGGTTAGGCTTTTTACTGTTGCAAATGTAGGGCATCCTCATTCACTCAAAAAAATCTTTTTGGGTTTCTACAAAATCACCTCCACCTTGTTCCAATAATTTTCCAGACACTCCTGAATCCTCCGGACAAAAAGATTTCAAGCCCGATACGGAATTTCTGTTTTTAAAACGGAACCGTATCGGGTTTTGTCTGCCTGATGTTGTCCTATGGTCATCGGCAAAGAAAAAGCCGGAACCTCAGTTATACGAATCAATTCAATCACAAACGTTCTTAGACACCATTGGAAAATCAACGAAAAAATAACAAAAAACACTGTTTTTTTCTATTAGATGAAAAAGAAAAAAAGAAATGCCAAGTGTCCTCGATACCGAATCAATTCACTCAAAATTTTAACCCGATAATAACAAATTTAATAACAGTTTAAAACAAAAAATTATGAACACAATCGTAGGCAGAATTACAAGAGATGCAGAAATCAGACAAACAGCTACCAACAAACAAGTTGTTAATTTTTCAGTAGCCATCAATGAAAACTATACAACCAAGCAAGGCGAGCGTATAGAACAAGCAACTTTCTATAATTGCTCGTATTGGATAAACACTAAGGTAGCCGAGTTTTTAACAAAAGGAACTTTGGTGGAGCTTTTAGGCAGAATAAGCAGTAATGCGTGGATAGATAAAAACGGAGAACCCAAATCGGGATTGAATTTCCATACATCAAAAATCAAACTGCATGGAAGTAGTCACAAAAGAACCGAAACTATAAAGGGTACTGCACATAGTAACAGTATAGTAGAACAAGAAACCGAAGACGATTTACCATTTTAAACTTTAATCCAAAGGCTGTCTTTTCCTTTGAAGACACCTTTTTACAATAAAATTATGGAAGCACAATTTAATTTTCAAGTCAAGAGCCGAAAAGATGTAAGAGAATGGGAACAAATAGAAGTCTATTACAAAACCTATTGCAACAGAACCACCGCAACACGCTATGCAAGAAGAATTTCTAAGATTTTCAAATCGGAAATCCGAATGACGGAGGGAGCAAATCCTTTCAGAGTAAGCGGAACTTACATTTATGAAAACAATTAAAACAACTTAAATTTTAAAATTATGGCAAATTGGTGTAGTAATACGGTTGTATTCAAGGAGAAATCCGAAGCAATCAAAGCAATACAAGATGTTTTTCAGATGATGAAAAACAAGGAAGAAACGAGCGAACAGGGACAATTACCCGACTTTATTACCGACGACAATGGCGGTTATTTCTTCAATATCTATTGGAACGAGGGCGATGAGGGTGTTTTTCAGTACGAAACGAAATGGTCGCCCAATACAGAAGCCGTTCGGCTGATAGCAGACCGTTACGGAGTGGAGTTTTCACAGGAATATGAAGAAATAGGAAACGGTATCTACGGAAAAACCACCTATTCAGACGGTATTTTAGACGATACCGCATTGACCGATGAAGATTTGGAACAATTCCACTATGACGAGGAAACAGACCGCTACCATTTTGAGGGCGAAGAATACGAGAGCGACAGCGAAATCTTGGAAATGCTTTTAACCCGAAAATTGGCTCTATTATGAAAGTAACCGATTTGAACGGTTGCGAAATTGAAATAACCGACCTAAAAGAAGCTATCAAAATTGCTAAACGCAATACAGGGTACAGCCACGAGGACAAAAGTTTTTCGGAGTTCGATAAAAGACAAAAAGCCTATTGGACAGACATACACGAAAAACTGACGGCAATCAAAAAACGAATAGATAACAATTAAAATTTCAGAACGATGAATACCAATTTTTTCAATCAGATACAACAGTTGGACTTTACAGGAGTATTGCAACTGAACATTTCCAAAGGAGCAGAAAACAACCTTATCGTATCGGTTTTGCTCAATAACGAACAATGCGGAGATAACGCCAAAAACCTTATTCCCCCATTGACATTTAACGCCACACCCCAAGAGTTTGACGAGGGATTTTTTGAGCAGATAACCGTACCAATTAAAACCGTTTCGGGTGTAATGGTGGATATGGAAAAATTCCTAAAGCAAATGGAGGAAGTCAAAAAGCAATCCGCAATGGAGAAAGAAAAGACCGAGAAAGCCAAAAAGGAAAAAGAAGCCAAAGACAAGAAGTTTAAAGACGGAATGGCAAAGGCTGACGACCTCGAAAAAGAGGGCAAATTCCGTGAAGCATGGATGAAAGTACCCGACATCACCGAGTTTCCCGAAAAAGCGGACGAGATACGCAAACGCAAAACGGCATTGTCTGCAAAATTCGCCACACCAAGCCTTTTCGGAGAAGCGGAAGAACCAAAACCCGAACTGAGCCAAGAGGAAGAAACCACACCCGAACCACCAAAAACGGAAGAAGTTACAGCCGATTATCCCATTGATGAAGCGGAAGAAGAAACAGAGTATTAACGATTTAAAACGAGCATTATGTTATTAGCAACACAATTAGAACGAGTGTTTATACTCAAAGATAAAGGACAGGACATCAGACTGACCGACCCCGAACCACGTTGGAGCGTGGAAGCCGTAATGAATTTTTATGCCAATATGTACCCTATACTTACAACGGCAAAAGCATCTGCACCACAAATCAAAGATGATGCAGTAGAGTACAAATTTGAGAGCGTAATGGGTACGAAAGGTTGAACCAAATACTTAAAGCAATGAACTATGCACAAACATATCCTATCAGGTACTATAACAATACCCGAACAGCAACGACAACGGCAGTTGCACCGCCAATTGAACGAGTTCGCCAATTGGATGCAAAAGCCAAAAGATGCAGACGAAGTGCGGAAAGACAAACGCAAATCAGTACCGACAGCAATGCTACCAATGGTTTTCTAAAGTGTACGTTTCTGCCTAAACTGAAAGAAACGAAAACTGTACAGGCTTGCAGGAAATCAGATAAAACGGAAAGGGATTTTTTTCAGTCCCTTTCCACACTTGCCAAGTATTACCACATTGAACCGATGCAAACCCGACAATATCCCTATCCCTACAATATGGCATTGGCTATGTCGGATATGGAAGAAAAATTGAAACAAAAGGTTTTGGATTGGGAAGAAATTCGTTTGGTACAGGACAGCAAGAAAACCTATTTTGTAAGTGAAGAACGCTACAATACAGGGGCAACACTTTTTTACATTCCCGTTGCTTCGTTGTACCGAATGTTGCACAACCATAAACGGAAAAGAAACGCTCATTTGCTGTTATCCGTTTGTGCCTATCTGTATCATATAGCCGACATTCCGTATTACAGACAGGAAGCAAGTTATCTGTATTGGATGTACGAAATGATGAACGATTGGGTGGAAATGGATGACCAAACCGAAGAAACAGCCGTTTATCTTGCAGAGATAAGACAAGCCGAGTATATCGGAGATTTTATGGAGCAACGGATTTATAACCGCATTAATTTGAACGTATTTGAACAGCGTATCAATAGCTTTAAAGCTAAAGACCATTTTGATAATGAGTGCTTGACCGTAGCAAAAGAAGCCTTTGTTCTTTATCAGACCTATCCGAATGAAAACGTATTCCGCAATGCCAAACCCAACGGAGAAGCATCTGAAGAAGATATGGAAAACATTATCGGTATGGAAAAGTACATTTCTTTTTACGCAGACCACAAAGGTTGGCTCAATGAAACCCTTATAGAATCGGTCAACACCGAAATACAGGAGTACGGACAAATGGAAGAACCCATTATCCAAAAGAAATTTGACGGCAGGGATATAACCGCCAACAACCTTTGTTTTGAAAACCGACTGTTTACATCACTGCACAGCCTAAGCGACATTTTACACACCTTTTAAAAATTGGAACTATGGAAACGATTAACGATATAACACAGGACTTCGGTACATTGTACCACCCAAAATCGGCTTTGGTATTCTATGAAACCAAAGGAAGCAATACCGATGTATATGTAGAACATTTTGATATGGATAAGAACGGCAATCCTATCAACGCCCACCCTTTAACGGTAAAGGAAGCGAATGTTTTGGCAAAGGCACTCAATACCGAACAGGAAAAGAACAAAGCTTTTCTGAAATCAAACGGAATTTTGCCGACTAACATTTTGCGCATCAACCCCAATGCAGATAAGGGAGCGGTCATTTGGTACACCAAAGCACAGCAACGGCAAATGTATTTTGTGGATAGTCTGCAAATTCCAAACGGAATAGCACCAATACCGCCTATGCTTTGGAAAGCGAGCAAAAACGGTTTGAGTGTATTTGCCCTTTCGAGCGACAGAAGACCTACCGAGAAAACTAAATTGTACTATACGCCTTATTTCAACATCTATCAAGACGGCAAAGTCTGTATGGGAACAGTAAGCGTAGATATTAAAAATTCCGCTTCGGTGGAAGAATTTATACAGGCTTGGGAGTATTACTTTTTCAATTCCTATTTCAGCCATTTGTTAGGCAATCATAACCCGATAACAGGCGATTGCGTAAACCTATGGAAAGAACTTATAAACACAGATAAACCCTTTCCAAAAGAAGTATTGAAACCGAATAATAAAACCCTTAAAAATCTATTGTAATGGAAACTACAAAAACAGCCGTTCATTTTACGGACGACTATTTAATAAGTCCGACTAACCCTATTGAGGTTAATTTGATTGGTGCAGGTGGCACAGGCTCAAAAGTATTGACCGCCTTAATGGAAATGAGCCACAGTTTGACAGAATTGGGACACGCAGGTTTGCAGGTACGTTTATGGGACGATGATATTATCACGGAAGCCAATCTGGGTAGACAGCGATTTGCACCAAGCGAAACAGGACTGTACAAATCCGTGGCTTTGATAAACCGTGTCAATCGGTTTATGGGTACAAATTGGAAAGCAGAAACCCGAAAATTTGAACGTAATAATTTTGGCGGACTGCCCGAAAATGCAAAGGCAACCATTTACATTACCTGTGTGGACAATGTACAGGCGCGGTTTGATATTGCAGAAATGCTCAAAGCAATGAGCAAACGCAGAATGAGCCGTGATGAACCAAAGTATTGGTTAGACTTTGGGAATAGCCAACAAACAGGACAAGTAATACTATCCACTATCGGAGAAATCAAACAACCCAACTCCGAAAAATATCAAACTGTGGCAAGCCTGCCAATGGTTACAGATGAATTTGGCGAACTGCTGAAACAGTCCGAACAATCGGACGATACGCCAAGTTGCAGTTTGGCTGAAGCATTGGAAAAACAGGATTTGTATATCAATTCAACATTGGCACAAATGGGTTGTTCTCTATTGTGGTCTATGTTTCGCTATGGAATGACTGAAAACAGAGGTTTCTTTCTTAATCTGAAGAACTTCCAAACCCAACCCCTAAAAGTCGCCTGACCCGAAAAGTCAGGTGGCAAAAATGCACTTCCTTCCTGCGGTCGGAAACGCATTTTTGCATTCAATCGATACAACCCCTTTGCCAAAATGTACCGCTCCACAAATTCCTCTCTTACATTTTACCAAACAGGTTGCGACATCATTTCGCGGGATATTCATTATCCCTTTCGTTGTTTTAGAGAACTTCTTTTCTTTTCACACAGCGACCAAAGAAAAGCAAAAGAACGTCGGTTGATTGATTTTGGAATTTTTTGTCTGTTTAGAAAAGTCTATTTGTTAAATTTGTTATTTAGCTAATAAAATCTAAAGTAAAAAATATGAAGGATTTGAATAAATATGTTTCTCTTTATTAGCTCCATATCCAATGGATAAAGAGACTTGGGATTTATGGAAATTTCAATCAATAAATAGTTCTTCTAAAGCAGTTTTTGACAAAATCTATATAGAGAATTTAATTGCAAATAATCTAAACACAACATACCTAACAGACAATACTTTTACATCAAATTTATTAACAAAGAACCTATCTGCAAATGAAACTGTTGAAACATCTTCAGCATCACAGTTTATGAATTTAGAATTACCTTTTTTAGATAAGGTTAACATTGATAAATTAATGACAATACGAACTCATGAAGCTGACTTATTTACAAATTTCCGAATGGAATTGGAACGACAATTCAGAGAACTTAGAACTGTAACCGATCCACAGGAAATTAGAATTCGTCAGGAAAATATTCTTCATGAATTAGGCAATGTTCAAGTAAAGAAGATTAATCAAAACTTAATAGCTTAAAACGAAAAGGTTTTGCAGACGCAGCTCTGTTAATTGGTGGGCTTGCAGGAACAGTTCAAACAGCAGGTTGGAGTTTACTTGCTTCAGCACTGGCGACAGTATCAGGTTATAAATCTTATCGTGAATATAAAGATAATTTGACCGAAAACCCATCATATCTTTTATGGAAAGTTCTCAAAAAATAATAAAGCATTTATCTATACCAAAATATCTATCAGCAATGGTATTTCCAGAAACTATAAAAAAGATATTGATCTCAAAGATAAATTTGGCGAAGGAATAAGAATAGTGACACAAGAAGAATTGATATAACAACACTTAAGATATGTTTGATGATAACTTAAAAATATATGCAGAGGAACTTATTGCAAAAATTGGAAGTAATCATAACGAATTGCTTGTACCTGTTAAAGTTGAAAAGTACGCCAAACCAGGAAATTGTTTTCTAAATGTAGAGCAAAAAGTGAAAAATGACGGAGGTACAACAATTTATGGTTGGTCAGTCCTAAATGGAGATTTCTTGATGGAAGCAGAAAGACACGCTGTCTGGAAATCACCCAACGATGAACTAATAGATATTACCCCAAGTACACAAAATTTGGATTTTACTTTTTTTATCCCGCAAGAGTTGAATTATATAGGACAATTTATTGACAACATAAGAATTAACAAAACGAAAAATGAAGTAGTAGATCATTGGATTATTATATCGTCACTAAGAAGTAAAATTTTTAATACCGCTTCTAGACAAGGTGACTACATTGAGATTCCTAAATATATGGACACTTTATACTATAGGTATGACGATTTAAATAATTATTACTACTCATTTTTGACTTACGGAGGTGGAATGGCAACAAAATGTTTTTGTAATAGTGGAAAACCTTATAACAGATGCCACTCCCTCACTATTCTAAAAGATTGTGATAGAGATAGTCAAAGAATAGATTATTTACAAAAAAAGTATGGATCAAAATAACGCTGTAAAAATTAGTAAAAGAAGATACTAACTTATAGAGCTACGAGATAATTTTAACCCGTTGGGTGTAATTATTTGCAGTAAAATAGACTGATTAGATATTGGTCAAGATACTGAAATTCAGTATCTTGAAGTCGCTAAACAAACCAATATCTATGTCAAATATAGTGAAAAATT
>JACCEA010180244.1_pt1 | contig 37184 bp, 34 predicted proteins | sample 7449851 | NCBI WGS metagenome assembly JACCEA01 (sample SAMN15323453, study PRJNA562643) | freshwater metagenome | isolation source: river surface water | place: USA:Blue River Watershed | collected 2017-08-18 | reverse complement strand
GTGAACAGCCACGGAGAACCATGAATAGTGAAAACAGAGTAGAGGCTTCGCAAAAAAAACAATAACTTTAGGTAAGGGAAACTCACAATACCCCTACGAAACAAATTACCGGTTTCATAGGAATGGCGTTGCCGGCTCCGTTATCTTTTGAACAAAAGGAAAAACAAGACTAACCAACGAAAGTTGTTTCAGTAACATGGATAAACACGTTTACACTACTATCAACAACAACCTCCTTACCGAAGCGGAGCAGCTTTGGGAGAAGTGCCTTGTTATTATAAAGGATAACCTGAGCTGGCGCACGTACCAGACATGGTTCGAGCCGATAAAGGCAGTGAACCTGACTGACAGTGTGCTGACCCTGCAGGTGCCGAGCCAGTTCTTTTATGAGTGGCTTGAAGAGCACTATGTGGAACTGCTGGGCAAAACTATCAAGCGTGTGCTGGGCAAGGAAGGTCGCCTGGAATACCGCATCATGATGGAGAGCAACTCAAGGAAGCCTGCGTCGGTGAATATGCCGGGCAGCACCATGAGCAAACCTGCCAAAGACAATAACTATGTGGACATGCCGCTGAAGTGGGATGATCCGCACAGCATAAAAACACCATATGCGATCCCAGGTCTGAAGCGTATGCAGATAGACCCGCAACTGAACAGCAACTACACTTTTGATAATTATGTAGAAGGCGACTGTAACCGTGTGGCCCGCTCGGCAGGCATACACGTGGCACAGAAACCGGGTGCAACCTCTTTTAATCCGCTGGTTGTTTTCGGCGGTGTGGGATGGGGCAAAACCCACCTGGTGCAGGCTATAGGCAATGAGGTGCGCAGGCTGCACCCCAACAAGTCGGTACTGTATGTAAGCGCGGAAAAGTTCATCAATCAGTTTATAGACCACTCTAAGAACAATGAGGTGAATGACTTCATCCACTTCTATCAGTTGATAGATGTGCTGATCATGGACGATATTCATTTGTTTGTATCGGCGGTGAAGACACAGGACGTTTTCTTCGCCATCTTTAACCACCTGCACCAGAACGGTAAGCAGATCATCCTGACATCGGACACGGCCCCACGCGACCTGGAAGGTATGCAGGAGCGCCTGCTGAGCCGCTTCCGCTGGGGACTGAATGCCGACATACAGGCACCTGACTTTGAAACCCGCCAGGCGATACTGCGTGTGAAGATGCGCCAGGAAGGCCTGGAGATACCGGACGAAGTGGTGCGCTATGTGGCCTATAATGTGCAGAGCAATGTGCGTGAGCTGGAAGGCGCGCTGATAGCCCTCTTCGCACAGGCTACGCTGAACAAGAAAGAAATAGACATAGACCTGGCCAAGCGAGTGATGAAGAACTTTGTGAAGACGGCCGCAAGGGAAATGACGATAGAGAACATACAGAAGATGGTGTGTGATTACTACCATGTTTCTTATGAACGCCTGCTGACCAAAACGCGCAAGCGCGAGGTGGTGCTGGCCCGCCAGATAACGATGTATTTCGCGAAGAAATTCACGAAGCAGTCGCTGAAGACGATAGGTGATCACTTTGGTGGATTTGACCACACAACGGTGATACACTCTTGCCAGACGGTAGAGAACCTGATGGCTACTGATGCTGAGTACAAGGACAATCTGCTGGAACTGCAGCAGAAGGTGCAGATGGCCAGCATATAGGGCGGCAGAAATAACAGAAAAGAGAATATGGGAAATTTGACATTTTCATTTGCTTGTTTCATCTTTTCAATTATCTTTGCAGTCCCTTAGAAATAAGGGGACATACTTTTAAAGGTCCATAGGTGAGGTGGGAGAGAGGCCGAATCCACTAGTTTGCTAAACTGGCATACGCTGTCAAAGCGTATCGCGGGTTCGAATCCCGCCCTCACCGCCACTTAAAAAGTAAGTTGAATAACCGGTAGAGTGATACCACTCGGGGAGTAGCGCAGGCCGGTAGCGCACCTGGTTTGGGACCAGGGGGTCGCAGGTTCGAATCCTGTCTCCCCGACAGAAAAAAGAGAACGGAGTCCATTTGGGCTCCGTTTTTGTTTTTGCCTTAACTAAGCTATTGTCTGAACCTGCCTACGGCAGGCAAGCGAAGATTTATGGGATGTGAAGATAGTAGGATGCTGCAATGATGAGCCTCTATTTAAACACAAACCATTGGTAGTGCCAGATATACAGGCAGGTATGCATCAGAATTACTTAACTTAGTTGACCGATGTCAGACAATTTCAGGGGGTTTCTGGAACAAAAGGCGGGCCTTAGAGAAGAGCAATTCATTGAGGTAACGGCTCATTTGCGTACAGCCAGGTTCAAGGCGGGAGAAATGCTGTTGCGGCAGGGCGATGTATGTGACCACACTTTCTTTGTGGAAGAGGGACTGCTGCGCCTGTACAGCATATCGGACAACGGGAAGGAACACATACTGCAGTTTGCGCCTGAGAATTGGTTTATATCGGACAGGAGCAGTGCCTATTTTGGGGAACCATCGGAGTATTTTATTGATGCTATTGAGGACACGACGGTAGTGTTTCTGGACAAGGAATTTCTGCGTAAGGTGTCGGATGCAAGTCCGTCTTTCAGGAGTTCGAACGACTATCTGCTACACAACCACATTAGATTCCTGTATAAACGGGTGAATATGCTGATTTCGGACACGGCGGAACAACGCTACCTGAGCTTCATTGAGCTATATCCCGACCTTACACTGCGTGTGCCACAATGGATGATCGCCTCCTATCTGGGCATCACGCCGGAGAGCCTGAGCAGGGTGCGGAAAGAACTGGCACGGCGGAACTTCAGGAAAGACTGAGTCTTTTTTCATTTCTTATCATACATCAATGGACAGGTGTGTGGCCCATTCTACTTTTGTGTTGTCAATCAAATTAATCAAACAATAAAACAACATCAAAATGGAAAACACAACAAAATGGGTCCTCGACCCCACGCACAGCGAACTGCTTTTTAAAGTAAAACACCTGATGATCTCGAACGTAAAAGGCGAGTTCAGGAAATTCTCGGCTGTAATAGACGGCGCCGACTTCACTACCGCACCTGTGAGTGTGACAATTGACGCTGCATCAATATTCACTAACGAAGATAACCGTGACGGTCACCTGCGTTCGGGCGACTTCTTTGACGTGGAAAACCATAAAGAGATCACTTTTGTCTCATCTGCATTTACCAAAAACGGAGACGACTACAAACTTACCGGCGCACTGACGATAAAAGGTACCACCAACACTGTGACGCTGGATGTGGAGTTTGGCGGAACGAACAAAGACCCTTGGGGCAACGAAAAGGCTGCATTTGCGGTATCGGGCAAGATCAACCGTAAGGATTGGGGTCTGAACTGGAACGCGGCGCTGGAAACAGGTGGTGTGCTCGTGAGCGAAGAAGTTCGCATCAACGCTGAAGTGCAGTTTGTAAAGCAGAACGGATAAACGATGACGTTCCGACAGTATCGGGAAAAATAAAGAAACAGAAGATGGCAACGAAGCAGATAGAACGAGTGATAGCCCCGGAGTCGAAGCACTTTGTAGGTGACGGATTTCTGGTGTACAATATGATACCGGGCAGCAGCGGCCTGACGATGCAGCGCATGAGTCCGTTCATCATGCTGGACTACAATGCACCTTACTATTTTCCGCCAAGCAACACGCCTAAGGGTGTGGGCGTGCACCCGCACCGTGGTTTTGAAACGGTGACCATTGCCTATAAGGGTAAGGTGGAACACCACGATAGCAGCGGCGGTGGCGGTGTGATAGAAGAAGGAGATGTGCAATGGATGACGGCTGCATCGGGAGTGCTGCACAAGGAATTTCACGAGAAGGAATGGAGCAAGAAGGGAGGTGAGTTCCAGATGGTGCAACTGTGGGTGAACCTGCCCGCGGCGCATAAGATGTCGAAGCCGGGCTACCAGGCTATTACAGACGCGCAGATGCAACGCTACAAGATAGATGAGGCAGGAAGTGAGGTGAAAGTGATATCGGGCGAGTATATGGGTGTGAAGGGTGCAGCAAAAACGTTCACTCCTGTGCACTTGTATAATGCGACACTGAAAGCGGGTGTAAGCGCAACATTCGATCTGCCGGCAACGTACAATACTGCTCTGCTTTTAATAGAGGGTGCAGTGACGGTGAATGACACACACAAGGTGCCTGCAAACAATCTGGGGCTGTTTACCAATAATGGTGAGACCTTTACCGTAGAAGCGACAACCGATTCTGTTGTACTGATATTGAGCGGAGAACCGATAAACGAACCAATTGCCGCTCACGGGCCGTTTGTGATGAACACCAGGCAGGAGATCATGGAGGCATTCCACGACTATAACGTAGGTAAATTCGGGTATCTGGAAGACTAATAAGAAATAGTGGAACATAAACGAGGGAAGGCGGTTGCCTTCCCTCGTTTTGCTTTAAAGACTACTATCACTTTATAACGTAGCGCAAACCGATGTACAACTCCCGGCCACGGGTAGGGCCCCAAACCGAAGAGATGTCAAAGTACTTTCCGAAGGGGTTATCGGCACTGATGATGGGGTTGGGCTGGCGGTAGTTAAATACGTTCTCGCAACCGGCGTATACATCAAGCGCCTTCCAACGGAAGGTGAGCTGCATGTTGAGCGTGTAGTAGGGAACCGAATACAAACCGCGGGCGTATGGGACCGGATTGCTACGCGTATCGGGCAGCTTCATCCTGTCGAACCAGTGCACATTCATATCAGCCTGCCATTTATTGCTTTCAGTGCGGTACGACACTGCACCCATGGCACGATTGCGTGGATTGAACGGCAATGACTGTCTGACATCATTTACCACCCTATACACATCGAGGTAGTTATAGGCAGCACGCACGTCCAGCTTTCTGGAGAAAGTGAGTGCACCATCTACCTGAATACCCAGAGAGCGTGAGGTACCTGTGAAGTTGCGGATGTATGCCTTGGTGGGATCGGTGTCGTAGTCGGGGAAGAACTGATTGCTGAACTGCGTGCCATAAATATCAGCACTGATGGTGCCTGATGTGGCCGGCAAAACGAACCTGTACGTTTGACTGGCACCAAAGTTCCACGCAGCTTCAGGCTTCAGCGGTTCCACAAAGACAATATCTCTTGAGCTAACAAGCAGATTCACCTGCTCGCTGAAGAGATTTACCTGACGCCAGCCCCGGCCCGCAGATGCCCGCAATGTGTGCTGCGGATGAAGGACATACTTGAGCATGGCACGCGGAGTGATGTAGGTACCCCATACCTGATGATGATCGGCACGAGCACCGGTGAGCAGCGTCACTTTGTCCTCCAGCCAATGGAACGAATTCTCTGCAAAGACACCAGGCACTTGCAAGGGTGTGCTATAGGTTCCTGCATAGGTGCGTCCGAGGGTAGTATCGGAAAATGAGATCTTTTCCGTCAGGTCCTGATGCCTGAAACTGATGCCGTATTTTAGTTGGTGCGTCTTTTTCCAATTCCATTCGTGCTGAAGGTTGGCGTAGCCAGATAGCTGTGACGCCGTGTAGCGTGTTGTGCCAAAGAACGAATGTTGATCGTGAAAAAGGCCGGACGTGGCAAACACCAGCACATGCTTGTCGCTGAACCGATAAGCAGCTTTTGCAAAAACCTCACACTGCAAATAATCTACTACCTGTCCGTATACCGTGGCACTTCCTTCATCTGATGACCTATAGAAATTGTTTTGCCCGCCTACACGGGTCTCCTTAACGCCCCGCACACCTGCCTGCAAAGAAAATCCCTTCGTGCCCGCATCGCCATATTTCCATTTGTTGGACACCATGTAACGGGTGAGCAGGGGCAGATCGAGGAAGCCGTCGTGATTGCCATCTATCCGACCTGACGGCTGGACGGAATGTAGTGCGAGTAAGGTCGTCCACTTGCCTAACTTGGCTGAATAATTTGCGTTACCGTGCTTCTCGCCAAAACTGTTCATGTATGCATTGAGGTACAATTTTTCTGTTTGTTCGGGTTGTTTGCTATCAAGGTTTATCTGACCACTGATAGCCTCGTATCCCTGCAAGACGGAGGTAGTGCCCTTTGACACATAAATGTTGTTGACTATACTGCCCGGATATGTGCTGATGCCGTAGGTATAGGTGAGGCCAATGATGAAGGGAAGGCCATCGACCAGCACCTGATTGTACACACCTGAAAGACCGAGTATACGCAACTCCTGCGCATTGGTGATGACATTGGTGGTCTGAGGCTGCACCGAGGCCTGCGTGCCGAAGCAGCCGGCAAGGTCGCAACAAGCAGCCTTGGTGAGCTCGTGCTTGCTTATGACCTCAGTTTTACCAACGTCCAAAGATAGAATAGTTGCATTATTACGGTCGGTGATGGTGACTGCAGACAACTGCTTCGCGTTTCGCCTCAGCAGGATGCTGATATAGGTTCGGTCGCCCACGTTAATGGTATCATCAATGTAACCGTTCATTGACGCTATTAACCGACGGTCGGCTGTGGGGCAGACCTCTAATTCGAAAACACCGTTCTCGTTAACCACAGCCCCTACTGACGTACCCAACCAATGCACCACTGCGCCGGGGAGTATCTCCCTACCCTCACCTGCTTCGCCAAACACTTTTCCCCGGAGCGGCTGAGCACCTGCCCGGGTGATGCCGCCCATCACCAGGAACAGCAATAATATGCGCATCATTGGGCTGACTTTTTACGGGAACGTTTCACCCGATAAGGCGTTTCATCCTGCGCATCGCAACCCGGCGTGGACTCGATATACTTTTCGATACGTTCCTGGTCGGTTACTGAGCTATGGTACACAATAGTGAATACAGAAGTCTCACCCGCTATGTCTGTGAATTCTACTTTGTCTATACCCTCCTGATTCAACAAGCGTTTCTTGATAGTAGGCATATCGTTGTTACAATGCAGGTTGGTAACCTTTACTGACATCTTCTTTACTGTATCGGCAGTGGCTTGCGCCCTGGTATCTATGCTGAAGACGGTTGCGGTGCAATAGAGCGCGACAGCCATAATGTATCTGTTCATTGAAAATGAATTTTTTGAAATAATTGAAATAATACGCGACACCCTAGTATGCATGCATACAGGTGTGGCAATTCCGGAATGGAATATTGCAGATCAGGATCAGATACGGGGAGGCTTGAGAAAGCCACGAGGATAAGACTGCGGCAGCGACTCAACGGGCGAACTAAACACCTGAGAAATGGTTGTGCCGACAGCAGTGGGTAAAAAGGCCAAAGAAGCAGGTATTACTACAGAAAAAGCACAACAACCACACACCTGAAAAGGATTGCAGCCGAACTTGCAAGCGCCATCATGATCACTTTCGCAACCACCATCTTCGGTGCATTCATTTGCACAGCAATCTGCAGTCTCCGAGACAACGGAGGCACAGGCGGGCTGCACACTTAGTGTAAGCACCAAAAATGCCAGTATGGTACAAATGAATTTCACACTGCAAATATAGGCAAAGCTGATAATATTACTGAACAGCCATTTTATTATTCCATTCAATTTGTTATTTTCACATACTCGCAATAAGCGGAGATTGAACTGGCGAACTAAATTACTACATCTATGCTCACTGCAGTACACCCCAAACTGCCCATGCGTAGTAAAACCGTCAGCAGACAGTTTTACGTAAACGCCCTCGGGTTCACCGAACTTGGCGACCCTGATTTTCAGCCTTACCTGATGGTGCGCCGCGACCTGATAGAGCTACACTTTTTCGAATTCAAAGAATTGAACCCATTGGAAAACTATGGTCAGATATATGTGCGAACGGACGATGTGGACCAGCTTTACAACAAAATGATCGCTGTAGGGATACCGATACACCCGAATGGTCAGCTGGAAACAAAGTCATGGGGGCAACGTGAATTCTCTCTGCTGGATCCGGACAATAACCTGATAACGTTTGGTCAGGCGGTGTAGCCTCAGATCGCGTATCTTTATTAAAATGAACCGCTATGGCCAAGGAACCCACTATTGCTGAAGATATACTTGCTTATAATGCAGCACAGCAACCTGCCGACCGCGAGATATGTGAGCTGTTATGCGTGGAGATAACGCGCAATCTGCCATCGGCTGAACATAAAATATGGCACAGGCACCCGGTATGGTTTCTTGATGGCAACCCTGTGGCAGGATACAGCAAACTAAAAGGATGCGTGCGGCTGTTGTTCTGGAGCGGTCAGTCATTTGAAGAGGAGCACCTATTGCCGGAGGGTAGTTTCAAAGCAGCAGAAGCACGCTACACCTCGATAAAGGAAGTGAATAAAAAAGATCTGAAACGGTGGCTGCAAAAAGCTCAGGATATTCAATGGGACTATAAGAACCTTGTGAAACGCAAAGGGGTACTGGAACGCCTGAAATAGCAAAGTAAACCAGCCGAGCAGCCCAACACTATTTGTACTGCTCGAACCAATCAAATTTTGACCGGATAATATTATCTTTTTCCTCCTTTACGAAGTTGAGGTATGCCGATGCAGCCGACGAGAACCGTTTGTTCTTATTCCAGATGAGATGCCAGTAGGTCTTGATGGGAAATCTACGAACGGGTACAATCTGCAACTCATGATTCATTAACTCGTTCTTGATACCGATGAGCGGCATGACCGAGCACCCAAGACCCGCTATTACAGCCTGTTTAACGGCTTCGTTGGACGTAAGTTCCATTTTCTTTCTGGTAGAAATTTTGTTCTCACTGAGAAACCGTTCCATCGCAAGCCTTGTGCCGGACCCCGGCTCGCGGTAAATAAGAGGCAACTGCTCGAAAAGGGCATTGTCGTAGGTATTCTTTTTCAACTGCATATCCATGTTGGCAACGACATACAGCTTGTTCTGCATCAGCCTCACGTTCTCGAGCGCCAGCCCCTCCGGCAATATTGACACCAACGAAAAATCCACCTCGTTATTTTCCAGGCTTTCCACCACCTTGGCTTTATTGGTCACATCCATCTGCAACTCAACACCCGGATGCAACCGGAGAAAATCGGTAAGAAAAAAGGGCATAACGTATTTACCAGTTGATACGATAGACATTTTCAGTCGTCCGGTTATTTGGCCCTTGTGCGCATGTGTTTTAAAATCCAGGGCACTGACCCCCTCCAATATCTGCTCGGAAGCCTCGGCGACCTCCCGACCAAAATCTGTTATGTAAAGTTTGCGGCCCACCACCTCTGTAAGCGGAAGTGCGAATTGTTGTTGAAAGTTTTTTAGTTGTATTGACACGGCCGGCTGCGTAAGATGAAGCTCTTCAGCGGCCTTGGTGATACTCTCTGTCTGAGTGATCTTAAGAAACACCCGAAGCTGATTGAGTGTGTAATTCATAAATTATTTTTATGATTTAGATATTAAAGTTAAATAAAAATAAATGAAAATGGAACCACAATTTTGCGGCACGATTTACCAGAAACACGACAGAACATGTTTGAGGAGAAGAGAGTAGGTATAGTGGCCCCTGCAGGTATAGCGGCAAAATGGATGGAAGCAGTGGGAACAGCACGGGCACCAATAGTAGTGCTGACAACAGGCAACGGGAACGAAACAATGGACCGACGCAACGTCATAAGATTGGGTGAGGAATGTGACACTCTGATCATCATAGACGAACAGTGCGACACTGAGGTACTAAGACATCTCCAAAAATCGGGAACTATAATTTACCCCGACCCGAATGTGATAGATATAATTCGGGATAAAGAATACCTGCTTAATATACTTGAAGAAAACGGGATCCCGGCTGTGACGGGATGGGAAGTAGTGGCAAACGCTGAGGAAACCGACCATCACCGACATTCAACACAAAACTACCAAACAGATACGCTGGACCCCAAACCGACACTAGCATTCAGAACAAATACAGACACCGGTAGGATGAGTGACTCTGATAGTGGTAAAACGCACGCATTTGCCGCAGTAAAAATCGTGTCGGTACCTGTCACAAGAGCATCAGACAATACAATAATGTGCCATGCACCAGTTCTGATGGTAAGTACCGACAACCAACTATATGCAGACCACCGGATGTGCATCGATGCGCAAGACCGCGAATATTCCCTGGCGTGTTGCCGCTCAGCCGCGAGCGTTGCTTCAGCCATCGGATTGACAGGCACCGTGACCGTAGAAATTATATGTGACGGATGGGGAAACACTTATGTAAATGATATGAACCTTGTGGCGAATAACGGATTCAGTAATCCCAATTTTGCAGCTCACCCGTTAACCCGAGAACTGGGCGAAATACTGGACCTGCTCCCTGATACGAACAGGCCGCTGCGCCATACGGGGATCATAGAGCCGGCAGCATTCAAAAAGAACGCCCTAAGGGGAGCATTGCGTGTCCTGACATTCCCCGAGGGGCCGCGGACACAAGCACCGGTGAGGCTAAATGATGAAATGGAAATGAATGAACTTATGGCCCGATCAATGATGGTGCAACATCTTTTAAACAACTAGTGAACAAAACGACAATAATCAAACAAATACCATAAGAATTATGACAAACACAGCAGAGCAATCAGCAACAATGCATGCGCCGGTAACGGGCAAAAAAACAGGCGTAACAGTGGCCTATGGCGACGGGATAGGCCCTGAGATAATGACCGCAACCATGAAAGTACTGAAAGCGGCCGGAGCCAGGATAGATTTTGAAGAGATTGAGATAGGCGAGAAAGTGTACCTGAGCGGCAACACATCGGGTATTGGACAGGAAGCCTGGGATTCGTTGAGAAAAACACGTGTATTCCTGAAAGCACCGATAACCACCCCACAGGGCGGAGGCTACAAAAGTCTGAACGTGACAACGCGTAAAGTACTGGGACTGTACGCCAATGTTCGCCCGTGTGTTTCCTACCACCCATACATCCAGACCAAGCACCCGATAATGGATGTTGTGATCGTTCGCGAGAATGAAGAGGACCTGTATGCAGGTATAGAGCACCAGCAGACAGACGAAGTGGTACAGTGCCTGAAACTGATCTCGAGGCCGGGTACTGAGAAGATCATCAGGTACGCATTTGAGTATGCAAGGGCTTACGGCAGAAAGAAAGTAACCTGCTTCTCGAAAGACAACATCATGAAGATGACCGACGGACTCTTCCACAAGACTTTTGACACGATAGGACAGGAATACCCTGAAATAGAAAAAGAACACTACATCGTGGACATAGGTGCAGCGCGCCTTGCAGAAACGCCGGAAATATTTGACGTGATAGTGATGCCGAACCTCTACGGCGATATACTGAGCGATGTAGCAGCACAGATAACGGGATCGGTGGGACTGGCCGGCAGCGCCAACATAGGCGAGGGATTCGCGATGTTTGAAGCGATACATGGCTCGGCACCCGACCTGGCCGGCAAAAACAAAGCAAACCCATCGGGGCTGCTGCTCGCGGCAGTGCAAATGCTGGTCCATATCGGTCAGGCCGACGTGGCAGAACGCATACACAATGCCTGGCTGCGCACTATTGAAGAAGGTGTACATACCGGCGACATCTACAAACAATCAGTATCAGAAAGCCTTGTAGGAACGCAAGAGTTTGCCGATGCGGTAATAGAGCGTCTGGGAACCGCGCCGCAGAAGTTTCAGGCGGTTGACTACTCTAACGGCACAGCAACATTCAACATAAAGATCACGCCAACAGTGCCTGCCGTGAAAGAGCTGATAGGAGTGGACGTTTTCCTGCACCATAACGACCGCGACCCGAATGCACTCGCCGCAATGCTTACGGATCTCAACGAATCGGGATTGAAGCTAAGCATGATCACTAACAGGGGTACTAAAGTGTGGCCTGACGGCTTCCCGGAAACCTTCTGTACCGACCACTGGCGCTGTCGCTTTACAAATGAATCTAAAAAAGGCATCAGCTATCAGGTGGTGGTTGATCTGCTGCAGAAGATACACCTGAAGCGGCTAGACATCATCAAAACTGAAAATCTTTGTCTGTTTGATGGTAAGCCGGGTTATACTGCGGCACAAGGACAGTAAGAAACTAACCAAAATAAAACAAGCTATCAGGCGGAGCGATCATGCTCCGCCTGTTGCCTGCTTGAAGCGTAATAAACGACAATGAAGAACGTATTTGCCGGACGGAACCTGACGATTGCTACCATGCACGGAAAAGAACAAGTGATAGGCCCGATATTATCTGAAGCAACGGGTGTCATTGTGAACGTGGCTAAAGGGTTTAACACAGATATATTCGGCACATTTACAGGAGAGATAGATCGTGAAGCAGATGCGCTGACCGTGGCCCGCAGGAAATGTCTGGCAGCGGCCGCTTTAACTGAAACTACATTAGTACTTGCCAGTGAGGGCTCCTTCGGCCCGCACCCGACAATTCCATTTGCAAATTGTGATGATGAGATCCTTGTATTAGTTGACCTTTACCTTGGTCTTGAAATAAAAGTGAGGGAGGTATCGGCCAAAACAAACTTCAGCGGTAAAACTGTGCGATCATTCGAAGAAGCAAATGCATTTGCAGCAGCAGCATTATTCCCGTCTCACGGACTGATAATAGGCCGCAGGAGGGGCGAAACTCAGGGGATGAACAAAGGCATCAAAACTGCCGGTGAGTTTGAACGACTGGTGAAAGAAAATCTGGAAACGAACGGTGAGTGCTATATTGTGACCGATATGCGTGCCATGCATAACCCTACCCGATTGAGCGTTATTGGCGCGGCAACAGAGAAACTGGCTGAATCAATGCTGAGGACATGTCCTGTGTGCAGCACTCCGGGTTTTGACGTGGAAGACGTGCTATCGGGACTGCCGTGCGAGCAGTGCGCAACCCCCACTGCGGGCACCCTCTCGTTTGTATATGGCTGTCAACGGTGCGGGCACAGAGAGGAACGAAAGTTTCCACATGGACGAAAAACAGAATCGGCAATGTATTGTGATTGGTGTAACCCCTAAAAGACCGGAGAAAAGACAATGAGAGGAACAGATATTCAATTGGCAGCAGAATACTTGTTGCTTGGGGAGACAGTTGCGATACCAACGGAGACCGTTTACGGACTGGCAGCCAATGCACTTGATGAAACAGCCGTGGCGAGGGTCTTCGACGTGAAACAACGCCCGTTGCACAATCCACTCATCATTCACGTGGCAGATGCAGACCAAATTACCAGGTACACTACCGGACTGCTGCCTGCTGCACAAAAACTACTGAGTCATTTTGCACCCGGCCCACTTACGTTATTACTACCCCGCAACTCGTCTATACCGGATATTGTGACCGCAGGCAGCCCGCTTGTTGCAGTAAGGATCCCTGATCACCCTGTAACCCTTGAATTGCTACGTCTGACAGACTTACCATTGGCGGCGCCAAGTGCTAATCCGTTTGGATATATCAGTCCGACAACTGCGGGACACGTGGAAAAAATGTTGGGCGAGAAAATTCCGTACGTACTAGACGGCGGACCATGCGATGCGGGTATCGAATCTACTATAATCGGGTTTCCTGATGGCGTGCCAACCATCTATCGGGAAGGAGCAATACCTAAAGATAAAATTGAGAAAATTATTGGGCCGGTAGCGGTATTTGCAGGTAAAAAGATACATGCACCTGGTATGTCTGCGGTCCATTATAGTCCGAACACCCCGCTCATACTGTGCGACGATATAGAGCAAGCTATTCGGGACCATGACCATTTCCGAATGGGCGTTATTACCTATGGCAATTATGCTGCCGGCGTAACCGCAGACAACCAGTGGATATTGTGTAAAGACAATGACTGGCAAACGGCGGCACACAATCTGTATGCAGCACTGCACGAAATGGACGAGCGCAACTATGAACTGATCATTGCAAAGACGTTCCCTGAGACAGGCCTGGGGAGCGCATTAAATGACCGACTAAGAAGAGCGGCAATGAAGGGCGTAGGCAACGGCAATCAGGCAACAAACTAATGTATACGATCTGTTTGCTATAGCCCAACGAGTGTTCGGGCGTGTGCAATCAGTTGTGTGTATTGATCTGACGTTCCAGAGAAAAGATCGGGATGAAATAACTCGCGGGGCAGAACAAACCATGTCGGCAGACCGTTGCGGGCAGGAGAACCGTGACAAATAACTTCGCCGGCCACCTTATTATCCACCGCGCGCTCGGCAAATGCTACATTCCACCTTACGGCAAGATGCGGTAAGCCATCCCAATGAACAACAGCCAGCGATGCGCCATCGGCACCACCATCGTGCAACACCTGTAAAGACGTGATGTGTTTTGCTGGCCTGAGCACAGAGGCCGGATCGTGGTACCGGAAAGACATGATCGGGTGCTTTTGTTAAAGCTAACAAAAATCGAAGAAAACCAGCAGGGCATTGCAACCCTTTTGCTGCTGCACGCATTTATAATGAAACAGAAGCACCAACGAAGGATATAAATTGGTAACTATGCTATAGATAACTGCTGCAAAAGACCCATCATTTGAACAGCGAACAGATCCATACAGCCGATGAAGCAACTCTTGTGCACCTGTGCAGCAAGAACAGCGCGGGTGCTCAGAAAGAGCTATTCACCCGGCATGCGGGAGCTATGATGCTGGTCTGTCTGCGTTACCTATCAAGGACGACGGACGCGCAGGAAGCGATGATGGATGGTTTCCTGAATGCGTTTAGAGGTATATCCGGATTTAAGTGGAACGGGAGTGGAAGCTTCGCAGCGTGGCTGCGCACAATAATGGTGAATCAGTGCCTGATGCATCTGCGTAAAAGAAGGATAGATTTCCTGACACAGTCAAACCATCACGAAGAATATACGGCGACTTATGAGGATGCACACGAAGCTTTGAATATGAAAGATCTGCTGAAGATGATTCACGCCCTGCCTGACGGATGCCGAACGGTGTTCAACTTATATGTGTTCGAGGACATGACACACAAAGAAATAGGCGAAGCGCTGAACATTTCCGAGAGCACCTCAAAAACACAGCTGCATCGGGCAAGAGCACTGCTGAAGGAGAAAATAATTCAAACAACATAAAAGCAGGGATATGAAACGTGATACGGAAAACAGGATGAAGAATATTGCAGAGAATGCCACAATACAAGAAGTATTGCCGGACTTTGATGCGGACAAACAATGGAATACACTGCGTGGAAAAATGAACCCTATCCGCAGATTAACGGTTACGTGGGCCTACGCGGCAGGTATCGCTGTTTTAGTATGCGTCTCAACGATCCTATGGTTGCAAACGAAAAATGAAACAAAGACACAACTAACCAATACAGTACAAAAGTCTGCTATGCCGGATACGATACAGGGACCTTTGGCGAGAGAACATGGACCGACCAGCGCTGCAATGCCGGAGGAACCGGAGATCAAGACGAGCAGACGACTGATGGTAACGGGAAAGGTGCGCAACAGCACTCCCTGCCCCATAGTACTGTGCGTGAGCCAGACTGTAAAATGCCCCAATAAAGCACATAAAGATCTATCAGCCAGCAGCACACTGGAACCTGACCAGTCTGCTGAGCTGAAATTCAACGAAAATCCACCAATTGCTGCGAACTGCTCGCTAAGCGTGAAGGAAATAGAGATCAGAAGTCTGGCGACCGGTGAGGTGATATTGCTGACATCAGCGTCTAGCCCGTCCATGGTAGAGGAAGTGTACAGCTATCTTACGGGCGAGAAGACGGGGGCTGTATTGGCCGGCGCATTCGACCATGACTGCAACAAACGTAAAAACCGCCGGGACCTGAGGTTAAGTAATACCGATGGTCACCTAGTAATCGAGTAATACTGCTCGATCAGGTTGTTTCACTATTCGTCATCCAATATGGCATGCACCTGGGCTGCCATCAACCAAAACAAACAAACAATGAAAAAGATGCTTTTTGCAGCAATGATGCTGCTATGCCACACCTATGCCGTATCTGCAAAGACCGGATACCACATTTCTCTGAAGATGCCAGGCGTTACAGACTCGGTTGTGTACCTGGCTCACTATTATGGTAAGGGACGACCTACAATATTTAAGACTGATTCAGCCAGAATTGACAAACGCGGGAACGCGGAACTAAGCAGTACGTCAGAGGATTTTACGGGTGGGATATACATAGTGTACCTTTCTGACCTGCAAACGAATTTTGAAGTTTTACTGAACAAGGGCGACGACATTACAATTGTTGCTCCGAAAAATGCTATACCAAATGACATCGAATTCAAAGACTCGCCGGAGAATACGCGCTTCGCTGCATACATCCGCTACCTGAATACGTACAGCGCGGGAGAGGAGGTGATCAGAAAAGAATTTGAAATGGCAAAGACGGCCGGCGACACTGCAGAAGTGCGCGCGAAAGCCCGGGCAGCAGCGGACAAGTTAAAACGATACAGGGAGGATTATGCAGCGCAATACCCCGGCACACTTCTTGCCAAGATCTTCAAAGCAATGGAGTTACCGGCCATTCAAGATGGAGACCACTACCTTGCTGATGGGAAAACAAAGGACTCTACATTTGCTTACCGTCAATACAAAGCACATTACTGGGATGGTTTTGACCTCACAGACGACCGGCTTATCTACACACCGCTCTATGACTCACGCCTTGATGAGTACTTCAATAGGCTGGTAGTTCCGTATCCGGATAGCCTGAAATATGAGGCCGACATGCTGCTGGAACGAACCAAAGGAACCAAGGACATGTTCCACTACACACTATGGTGGCTGACCCGATATGCAGAGAACAGCAAAGTGATGGGTGTTGATGAAGTATTTGTGCATCTTGTGGAGAGCTATTACATGAAGGGAGATGCCTTCTGGCTGAAACCTGATGAACTGAAAAAATATACCGACCGGGCAGGAAAAATTGCCCCGAACGTACTGGGCAACTTGGCGCCGCCTATTTCTCTGCCCGATGTACGCACAGGTAAGACGCAGAAACTACACGACATACAGGCAAAATATACAATGGTCGTATTCTACTCTCCTACGTGCGGACATTGCCGGCACGAGGTGCCACTGCTTGACTCAGTTTATGAGGCTGTTTTGAAGAACAAAGGTGTACAGGTATATTCTGTTGCAACAGAGGAACCGGATTCGACGATAAATAAGTTCCTCAAGGAACAGAAACTGGATAAGAAATGGATGAATACTTGGGACCCGTTACGGACAGGTGACTGGCACGACAAGTATGACGTCTACGTCACGCCATCGATCTACTTGCTGGACGAGAAAAAGATCATACGGGGGAAGCACCTGGATCATAACAACGTGGCAGGATTGGTAGATATGTTGGAGAAAAAGCAAAAATCCGGCAACAATTAGCGGGTATCCTACCCTGATTAAGAACGGTGAAACAGCATATTGAGACGCCCGATTCAAATATTTTAAAAAATATTTGAATCGGGTGGTCTTGCATTATGTGATCACTGAAAATATTGTCTGGTGCGTATTTCAGGCGATCACGACAGGTAAAGCAAGCGTATATTTTTATACAGTTTGTTTATACAAAAGTAAAGCATACTTGTATTTTTGTAAATCATGCTTTACTTTTGTGTTGTCAATGAAATATTCGTCTAAAAACCACGATCATGACCAGTACATTTAAACTTGCCGATCACAAATACAAAAAAGTATCCATCATAACGGCAGCAGCAGGCTTCTCGCTGGCGATAGCAGAATTGCTCACCGAAGCGATCATTTTCCCGAAATTATCGTTCGGATTCCATCTGCAGATCTGCCTGTTCATCGGCATCATGGGTCTCATTAACCTGGCGATGTGCAAAGAGAAGGAAGAAGACGAACGCGTAAAAGCCATCAGAGCGAAAGCCATGATGCAAGGCTTCATCTTCACTTGCATAGTGGTACTTTCATTCTCAATAAATGTGTCGCTGTTTCCATTCATAGCTCCGGATGCATTTATCGGGATAACAGCCAGCAAGGAAGACTATCCGTACATAGGCATGTTGCTGATGGCATTCCCGGCAACATCTGTCATTTCTTACCTGGCACTCTTTAACTACGGAATGCGTAACGACGAGAATTGGGACTATAACGACACCATGACACCAAAAGAAAACATCATCAGGAACAAGAAGTACATACTCCTGCGCACGGTTATCTCGCTGGCCATTCTGGCCGCAGTTATCATTTGGGGGAGGATGTCCAAATAAATCAATTATTGATCATCGAAAAAGCTAACGATCATGAAAGGAATGAAAGTCATGTATGATTATAACGGCAAGATCAAGGGAATCATTATCTCGGCCGTTGGTCTTGCGCTCACTATCTCAGAAAAAATCCACCCATGGGCGGTCGTATCGCGCTTCTCAGCCGGTGAACACCTTGCCTTCTTTAAATGGGTTGCATTACTTGGTCTAGTCACTATTGCATACAGCAAGGAAAAACTAGAGGACGACCGCTCTACAGCCATTCGACTAAGATCATTACAAATCGCCTACATGCTGCAGACAGCAGTGATCATGGGCATGGCACTGACCCTGAGCCACTCTACCGAACCTTTTGATGCATCAATACTATTCATGATGGCGGCTATAGGGATAGTGATGCACCTGCTGCTGTTTCACATAGGGCTGTATTTTGATGACCTTTGGGAGTACAATGACACAAGCACCCTGGGCGAGCGACTCAAGAACATAGGGCGCAACAAATGGAGTCTGCTGGTGTATCTGGCAATTTCCGGCGCTATGCTTTTATCTTTAACCATCTTTGCGTAGAAATGAAGAATACCATAAAAGTGGAAAGGGCTAAAATGAACATCACCCAGTCGGATCTGGCTGAGGCAGTAAAGGTGTCGAAGCAAACGATACATTCAATAGAGTCGGCTCGCTTTGTACCATCAACGGTACTTTCACTGAAAATTGCACGATTCTTCAACACTACCGTTGAGGCAATCTTTGAACTGGAAGAAACAGATTAAAACCGATCAATACCATCTTTTAAACCAATAACTTAAAACCAGAAATTTTATGAAACCACAGATCTACCTGGCAACAGTGTTGCTACTGCTATGCCTTTCACTGAACAAAAAAACAAGCGCCCAAACAACAGGCAGCTACGACACCACGATCGCGTTTATGAGCGGAACACGGGCAATGTCGATATATGTGCCGACAACCTACACCGCCGGCACTCCGCACAAACTCATGGTATGCCTGCACGGACTGGGCGATACATGTACCAACTACAGAAATGCGCTGATCGGTACGCTGGCATGGAATACCAATATGCCCAACACCATCTATGTATGCCCAGAAGCCTCTTCGCGTAACGCCGACTACTATTTCCCTACCGGTGCTGAGGCGATAGTGCAGGCAAGCATTGACTATGCAAAGTCTCTCTACAACATAGACACGAATGAGATCATCCTGCAAGGGTTCTCGTTAGGGGGCAGGGCCGCTCTGCGCTACGGGCTTGACAACTACAGCAAATTCAAAGCCCTGCTACTGAACACACCGGCCATACAAGGCGTAAAACAGGCACTCAATCGCACGCCCTATCCATTCAACTACGCCACCGCAAGGAACATCCCGGTGTATATAACACATGGCGGCACAGACCAGCTCTACACCGGCCCAATTGACACAGCCTACATGAATCTGATACTGAACGACTGCCCGGCAATATTGCATCGCTACCCGACTATGGCACACACTATTCCGGCTTTCAGCAACATGAGCGACTTTCCGTCGTTTGCGACTGAGCCACGGGCTGCGGGAGCAGACCTACACGTGGTGACGCCGGTAGTTGCAGCCAGAGTATGCTCAACACCGGCTCCTGCTCAATGCCTGGTGCGCAATACGGGCACCGACACCATCCATACGATCACCCTGAATTACTCGACCGGCAGTGGAAGCATGAGCCACACGTGGACCGGTAGTATGCCATCATATGGACATGCTTTCATCACGTTGCCGGCACTCAGCCTCTCGGCAGGAACATCTACATTATCGGTATCGGTGGGTGCGGTAAATGGCGCCACAGACACAATAGCAGACAACAACAGCGCTACAGCAAGCATCCAGGTGCAGCCCTCCGGTATGTCATTGCCTTATACTGAGGGTTTTGAGGGAGCATTTCCTCCGGCCAACTGGACCCACGTAAAACAGGGTGACGCATACGCCCAGTTCGACCTGGACGACGTGGTGAAAAAAACCGGCAATGCCTCTATGTTTGCATTCAATACCATCCTTCTGTTTGATAATGCAGAACGCAAAGACGAAATGTTGCTTCCGGTTTTGAACCTTACCACCGCCTCGAACCCTTACATGTCATTTGATGTTGCCTATAACTACCACCGCTACACACCACCCTACCTCACTGTGGACACGCTTTTCGCAGACACCCTTTCTGTACTGGCGTCAACCGATTGCGGTGCCACCTACACAACAGTATACAAAAAAGGTGGTGCACAACTGGCAACGTTCTCGGACCCTATCATGAACCCCACCTCAATAACATCGACCTATGGCACACCTGCCAGCGGCAACTGGCGTACTGAGAACATAGACCTGAACGCTTACTCCGGCTCAGCTAATCTGACGCTGAAGATCGAATACAGGTCGGCACTGGGTGGCTGGCTGAACATGGACAATGTGCGGGTGGGCACGGGACCGGTATCTGTACAGGAAATTGCAAAGAGCAAAACAGCCATTTTCCCTAACCCGGCTTCGGATATGCTGAACATCAGCTCAAGCGATGAGATAGACCACATTGCCATCACCGACATGACAGGAAGAACAGTCATTAGTATGACCGACGTGAAATCCACGCAAGTTTCCATACCAACTACAAAATTAGTGGATGGTATGTATGTGGTGCGCATAGCCACCGTCAATAATGTTGAAACGAGCAACGTCATTATTAACCACAAATAAATATTTCTACTGTTTTTTTGCGGCCACTGCACGAAAATGCAGTGGCCGCACTTACTTTGCAGTGGTTTAGACGATAGATTTAGCCAATATCATGATAGCACATGATGATAGCTTTTAACACTTCTATAATAGCTTTACTATCATTTTGAATAGTTTATTCGATATTTTTGCGTTGCAATAAGGAGATCCATGTCAGACAATAAATTGACCATATTCAGAAAATTGTTCGCGATACTTCAGTTTCAGAAGAAAGAAATATCGTCAATCTATTTCTACGCGGTCTTTGCAGGCCTGGTGCAGCTGGCAGTACCAGTGGGTATTCAAAGTATAATCAGCTTTGTTTTGGGTGGCTCTATTTCCACATCGCTTGTACTGCTGATCATCTTTGTCATTCTCAGCGTCTTCTTTGCAGGCTTCATTCAGACCAACCAAATGAAAATAACTGAACGGATACAACAGCAATTATTTGCGCGGTATTCGTTTAAATATGCGCAAACACTGCCCAACCTTAACATGCAGGCAGTGAACAAGTACTATCTGCCGGAACTAACCAATCGTTTCTTTGACACGGTATCGCTGCAGAAGAGTATATCGAAACTACTGATAGATATACCGGGAGCAACGATACAGATCATATTTGGCCTCACACTGCTGTCGTTCTACCACCCTGTTTTCATTATGTTCGGCATTTTGTTGCTGACCGTATTGTTTATCATTTTGTGGTATACGGGGAACAGAGGTATGCAAACGAGCCTTCAGGAAAGCGATCACAAGTACAAAGTGGCGGGTTACCTCCAGGAAATAGCCAGAACGGCCTACAGTTATAAATTCGGTAGAAACAGCACAGCATACATCAATACGACTGACGAACACGTAACTAACTACCTTAAAGCACGCACATCGCACTTCAAAGTTTTATTGTTCCAATACTGGACTCTTATCTCATTCAAGGTGATCATAATTGCGGCGATGCTGATCGTGGGTTCTGTGCTACTTGTTGGCCAGGAACTGAATATTGGTCAGTTCATAGCTGCGGAGATGGTTGTGATGCTGGTTATAGACTCGGTAGAAAAACTGATCCTGAATCTTGACAAAGTTTATGACGTATTGACCTCTGTTGAGAAGATCAACAAACTGCTGGAAAAACCAACTGAAAAAACAGGCGAAGCTATTCTTGACGAAAAAAAGAAAGGAATATCTGTTTCCATCCGCGACCTTTCTTTCGGTTTCGACTCAGGTCAGCGTATTCTCAACGATATCAATCTGCAAATAAATGCGGGAGAAAAGATCTGCATTGCCGGTATAAACGGAAGCGGAAAATCTACGCTGATAAAGGTAATAGCAGGCGTATATCCTGATTTCAATGGCATTGTGCTGGTGGATGACATTGCCCTGTCAAGTTATGACCTCAGAAAACTGAGGTCGCACATCGGAATGCTATTCCATAGTCAGGACATAATTGACGCAACAATAAAAGAGAACATCTGCCTCGGCGACTCAACCATTACCCATCAGCAGCTGAACACGCTGGCAGAAATAGTAGGTCTGAAAGACTTCGTGCAGTCTGATCAGGCAGGATACGACCGTCAGCTACACCCATCCGGGCAGCACCTGCCGGCACGCACCGTCAAAAAAATACTGTTGATGCGGGCGTTGATCCACCGGCCAAAAATGCTGTTGCTGGAGGAACCATGGCTGGGGCTGGAGGATGTACATGCAGCACGCATTAAAGCATACCTCCTAAAGGAAATACCCGAAACCACGGTGATCACTGTTACAAACGATACGTCATTTGGAGCGCATTGTGACAAGACCGTTTTGATGACCAAGGGCACTATTTCAGAAGTAAAGACAAATCAGGCATGAAAGAGATATACAGGCAATTAGGAAAAGAGGGCATGCCGGAGCATCTCAAAGCCACCGGCTCTATATATCTGGAGGGAAAGAAAAGCCGTGTACGATATTGGTTGCTGGGCACTACGATACTTGCACTAATTATACTTTTCCTACCCTGGACACAGAACATCAGGACACGTGGCAAGGTGACGACATTGCGCCAGGAACACAGGCCACAACAATTGAACTCTATTATTGCGGGCCGTATCATAAAATGGTACGTAAAAGAGGGTGACTTTGTACATGCAGGTGACACCGTTGCTCAATTGGCTGAGGTAAAAGACAGCTACCTTGATCCGAAACTGCTGGAACGAACACGCGATCAGGTAAAAGCCAAACAATCAGGTGTTGCTTACTACAGCTCAAAGATCGCAGCTATTGATGCCCAGATCGTTGCGATGGAACAAACACTGACACTAAAAACCAGGCAGTTAAAACTAAAAGTAATTGCCGACAGTATGGAAGCCGCTGCTGCTGCAAACGACCACAGGATAGCTGAAGAACAGCTGCGCAGGCAACGCATCATGAAAGACAGTGGCCTGGCCTCTACATTGCAATTGGAACAACGCATTCAGGCCGTACAGAACACACTTGCGAAGAAGATAAGTACTGAGACAAAGTTCCTGAACACCAGAACAGAGCTGATGCAAGTGCAACAGGAATTTTTTGAGAAACTTGCAAAAGCGCGTGGAGAAAAAGCAAGTGCGGGCAGTGACATAGCAAGCACACAGGCGGAGATAGCAAAGCTGGACAACCAGTATGCGAACTATGCAATCAGGAACGGTATGTATTTCCTGCTGGCCCCCCAAGATGGTCAGGTAACCCAGGCAGCAAAATCCGGTATCAATGAGATAGTGAAAGAGGGAGATAAGATTGCTGAGATCATTCCCACTCAAGTAGAACATGCAGTAGAGTTATTCGTTAGGCCGGTAGATCTCCCGCTCATTGCAAACGGACAGACTGTTCGTTTCCTGTTCGACGGTTATCCTGCAATTGTATTCAGTGGCTGGCCCAAGGCATCTTATGGTACCTTTAGTGGCAAAATAGTTGCTATTGAGAATTCAACCGGCGACAACGGAATGTTCAGGATCCTTGTGGCACCGGACAACAAAGTAAAGCCGTGGCCGTCTACCCTCAAGATGGGAGCCGGTGCTTATGGTATAGCACTTCTGAACACTGTACCTGTATGGTATGAACTGTGGCGAAATGTGAATGGATTCCCGCCCGACTTTTATGTGGGCAAAAAGGAAAAAGATGAAGGAAAGAAAGCTAAATAGTATAATAACGGTTTGTTTGCTGCTGTGGAGCTTCGCTGCTTATGCTGACACCACCATGTATTTGTCTAAGGACGAATTCATAAGTGTTGTACGCGCTTACCATCCGGTAGTAAAACAGGCAGACATTCAAGTGGCAAAAGCATCTGCCGACATCCAACGCAGCCGGGGTGCCTTCGACCCCAAACTGGGCGCGGATGCCGGTCAGAAAATGTTTGGCGACAAACTATACTACAACTATCTGAGTCCTGAGTTAACAATACCAACATGGTACGGAGTAGAATTCAAGGCAGGTTTGGACAACTATCAGGGTGACAGGCTCAATCAAGATGTAACTGTGGGAAAAGTCACCTACGCAGGTATGAAAGTCCCTGTGAACGGTCTGATCTATGATAAGAGGCGGGCAGCGTTACAGCAGGCAAAGATCTTTAAGGAAATGAGCGAGGCAGATCGCAAATTAACAGTGAATGAACTGTTGTTTGACGCCATTGCTGCTTATTGGAACTGGGTGAAAGAATACCAGATGTATCAGGCGGTTACGTCGTTGGTCTCGGCCAATGAAGAACGGCTGAAGTTCCTTAGGGTTGAAGTAGAGCAAGGATCACGCCCAGCAATTGATACAGTGGAAGGGGACGCTCAATATCAGGTGATACTTCAGCAACAGAACAACGCCCTGATCAACTACCGAAATGCAGGGCTTGACCTGTCGAACTACATGTGGATGGAGAACGGAGAGCCCCTTTACTGGTCTGAAGGGATTGCGCCAGACCGCATATCTGCGGATGCATTGCCTACCACGGCAGAGGTGCCTGAGCTGGGTGGGTTGCTGAGCGCTCTTGACCAACACCCCAAACTGCAAACGCTTGACAGAAAGATAAGCGCACTTGAGATAGACCAAAAAGTAAAAACACAGGACCTTCTGCCAAAATTGTCGTTGAGCGCAAACATGCTTTCAAAAGGTTATGGACTACCCGGTGACGTGAGCAGCAACTACCTTTCGGGCAACCACAAAGTGAGCCTCGATTTTGGGGTACCCCTCTTTCAGCGCGAGGCACGCGGTGGACTACAAGCTGCAAAACTGAAGATCAGAGAAACCGGATATGAAAAAGACCGTGTGACCCTGCAGATTGAGAACAAAGTGAAAAGTTACTATAACGAGTATACAAACCTGCAGTTGCAGCTAAAAAACTACGAGCGTGCTTTGAGTGCATACCAGCAACTGTATCGCGGAGAGGATCTGCGTTTCAAGATCGGAGAGAGCACTATGTTCCTGCTGAACAGCCGTGAAATAAAAGTGCTTGAAGCCACACAAAAACTTATAGAGCTGAAGGCGAAATGCCGTAAGTCTCACGCGGGTATCTTTTATGCCGCAGGTCTGCTTAATTGACCGCAGAAAATCTTACTTCTTCTTAACGGCATCTAATGCGCTGTACACTACGTGTGCCAGGTACCTGGCCAGTTGTGTCGTGTCCTTTCCTCCACCAAAGTCGGTGAGGCGGGGCAGATGATCTCTGAAATAAAGCTGATGGTGGGCCGTTTCTATCATGGTGCTGGCAAGAGAATGCGGGTACTGATAACCGGGTCTGTATTCAAGAAATATTTCAGCAATCCGATGGCACAAGTCTTTATAAGGCTTAAATAGCATTGCCTTGTTGTCCGCTGCCACATGCTTGGTGAGGTATGACTTATTGCCCTCCGCTACAACGATATTGTGTAGCGCTACCCGATTGATGTGTTCCAACGCAATAGGATCTTTCTCTTGCAGGATCAACAAATTGATGACTGTGTCTATCTTAGACTTGGCATCCTTCACGTTATTTGTATGAAAGATCAACTGGTATTCTATCCAGGCCCAGAACCACGTCGTAATATACGTTAACAGCCTGTGCTTGTTCTCGAAATAACGGTAGATACTGGCCTCGGTGGTACCAATGCGTTGTGACAGCTTCTTGAATGTAAACTCCTCAAAACCAATCTCGTCGATGAGTTCTATCCCATGACTGATGATATTCCGGCCCAATTCAGATGACTCAGGATCCCTAACGTAAAGGGCACTGTTCATTTCGATCTGTAAGTGAAGTCTCATATTCTTTCTGCAGTTGCAAAATTAGCACTTATCATGTCAATTATATCATAAACACAAACAATGCTGTCATAGACAATAGTTTTACTATTATTTCAAATAGCTTTTATACTTTTGCAGTATTAAAGGTGAAGATGTTAGGTTCGAAGAAAATAGGAATACTTGGGGGTGGTCAACTGGGGTCGATGCTGATCCGTTCTGCTATAGACTTTGGAACAGACATAGCGGTGATGGACAAGGATGCTCAATCGCCTGCTGCCAAGTATACAAGAGAATTTGTTTGTGGAGACCCTAAGAATCACGATGACGTTGTGAGTTTTGGCAAGGGACTTGATATACTTACAGTGGAAAAGGAGGATGTGAATGTGGATGCGCTGAAAGAACTCAGAATAATGGGTGTTCAGGTATTTCCCTCACCGGAATTAATAGAGCTGATACAGGACAAATTCACACAAAAGCAATTCCTGCAGCGCCATGGAATACCTGTGGTGCCGGGAATAGCAGTTAACGGCAAAAATGATCTCAAAGACCTGTCTCACAAGCTGCCTGGCTGTCTGAAAAAACGCAGAGGTGGCTATGACGGAGCGGGAGTAATGATAGTTAGAACAGAAAAAGATATTGAAAGAGCTTTCGATGGACCATGTGTATTGGAAGACCTGGTAGGCATCAAGTACGAATTGTCAGTGATAGTAAGCAGGAATGTGTCGGGAAACATAGCCTGCTACGACCCGGTAATGATGGTGTTTGATAATGAACGATTCGTACTTGACTACCAGTTATGCCCGGCGAACATAGGTGCCGAACTGGCCGCTAAGGCACAGGACATTGCCAAGCAAGTTGCCGAGAAACTAGAACTGGTTGGTATTCTTGCTGTCGAAATGTTTTTGACAACTGAAGGAGACATACTTGTGAACGAGCTGGCACCACGCCCGCACAATAGTGGACACCATACGATAGAGGCGTGCGTCACTTCACAATATGAGCAACACTTGCGCGCGATACTTGACCTCCCCCCCGGTGACACTACAACCAAGGCGCCATCCGTAATGATCAATATTCTTGAAAATACGTCTTTAAAGGCAGAAGAAGTAGATTTGCAGATGCGAGCTTTACTTGCCTCATCCAACACACACGTACACTGGTATGGGAAAAAGGAGCGACGTGAAGGCAGAAAATCGGGCCACATAACCATTACGGCTCCTGCCATCGATCAAGCAATTAAGAAGGCGGAGATAATCCGCAGCATACTAAAATAGAAGAATGAACAGCAGTATACAAGTAGGCATTATCATGGGCAGCAGCTCTGATCTCGACATTATGAACAAGGCGGCCGATGTTTTGTCGGCAATAGGCATTGGGTACGAGATCAAGGTAGTATCTGCACACCGTACACCCGAAGCGATGTTTGAATATGCATCTTCTGCAGAGGAACGTGGGCTGAAAGTGATCATAGCCGGCGCGGGCGGTGCAGCGCATTTGCCGGGAATGGTTGCATCACTTACTACAATACCTGTTATCGGTGTGCCTGTAAAATCGTCTAATTCTCTGGATGGATGGGACTCACTCCTTTCTATCGTTCAGATGCCCAATGACATACCTGTGGCTACCGTTGCAGTGAATGGTGCGCATAATGCCGGTTTGCTGGCCGCTCAGATACTCTCGATAACCGATGCGGATATCCGCAACAAACTACACGAGCGAAAAAGAGCAAATAAAGAAAAGGTAGCCGCGCAGAATGAGGCCCTTCTCAAAAAATAAAGCTGTAAATGAACACCGACATTATACTAAGCAATCTTTCCAATCCAACTCTTCTTTTTTTCGTTCTCGGAATATTTGCCACAGTATTAAAAAGCGACCTCGAAATACCTGCATCCAGCTCGAAGTTCATTTCGTTATACCTATTATTCTCCATTGGCTTCAAAGGCGGGCAAGAACTAGCGCATAGTGGCCTGAACAAAGAGATCCTGATCACGCTGATGGTATGTATCGGCCTTGCAGCATTGGTTCCACTGTACACATTCTTTATTCTAAAAAGGAAACTCAGCGTAGAAAATGCCGGTGCCATCGCTGCGACATATGGATCGGTTAGTGCCGTCACTTTCGTTACGGCAACCTTGTTTCTGGATACAGTCAAGGTGACCTTCGGAGGGCACATGGTGGCGGCAATGGCATTGATGGAAGCACCTGCCATTGTGATAGGTGTGTTACTGATGCGCACATACAGTAGCGAGAAGCATGAATCGGGACTGGGCCATCTTATTAAGGAATCTCTTACCAACGGATCGGTGCTGATGATATGCGGCAGCCTGCTCATCGGTATCATCTCCGACGCCAAAGGTGCGGAAGGCATCAAACCATTTACTACGGACATTTTCAAAGGCTTTCTTGCCATCTTCCTGTTGGAGATGGGGATGGTTGCGGCCAGACGGTTTGGCGCATTCAGAAACTACGGCCTTTTTGTGAGCTTGTTTGCATTGTTCATTCCTGCTATTAACGGTGTGCTCGCTGTATTCCTTACAAGCATGCTACCTATAGAACCTGGCAACAGACTTCTGGTAGCTACACTCGCCTCAAGTGCCTCATACATAGCTGTACCGGCGGCAATGCGGCAGATAGCCCCCAAGGCCGACCCGGGTCTGTATATTCCAATGGCACTCGGCATTACCTTCCCGTTCAATATATCTTTGGGCCTTCCCCTGTACTGGATGCTGATACAAATGCTACCACATACCTGACGATCTATCAGCCAAATTTATGTGTCGATAAACGCCATAAAAGATGTAGATACATTTATTCCCCTAAATTTGTTTCAGAAACAATCTGATGTTCTATGGAACGTAAAGAATTTTTGAAAAGAGGAGTACTTGCCAGCGCATTGGCTTACCTCAACACAGCATTCTCGGCACCAGCACGTGCCGCCGCCAAATTATCCGCGTCAAGGTATCGTGGAGTGGAAGGGGTGCTATCTCCGACCAATACGCACATGGTAGGCAACGGATTTAAAGTGATGAACTTCTTTCCCAATGGAAAGGGTTTTGAAGAGCGCATGAGCCCGTTCTTTTTGCTGGACTTTAACGCTGAAGTGAGCTATCCTCCGTCAGAGATATCTCGCGGGGTAGGCGTACACCCGCACAGAGGTATTGAGACCATTACATTTGCATACAAAGGCTCGGTAGAACACCACGACAGTAAGGGAAATCACGGCATTATCAACCCCGGCGACATACAGTGGATGACGGCAGGTGGTGGCGTACTGCATAAAGAGTATCACGAGCAGACCTACCTGAAAAAAGGTGGGGCATTCGAGATGCTTCAGCTGTGGATCAACCTACCTAAGAAACACAAGATGACCCCGGCAAAGTACCAGAGTATAGTGCATACGCAAAAACCAAAAGTTTCGCTGCCCAACAACATGGGTAGTATCTACGTAGTTGCCGGTGAATATAATGGCACAAAAGGTGTCGCAAGTACTTTCTCGCCGGTGCATATGTACGACATACACCTTAACGCAGGCGCTGATCTCAGTTTCACACTTCCGGCCAACTTCAATACGGGCATACTATTGGTGGACGGTGAAATAAACGTGAACGAGCACGACGTAAAGGAGAACCACTACGTGCAGTTGAAGAACGAAGCAGGAGACATCCATATCAGGTCGAAAAAGAAATCGCTGCTACTGGTTCTCAGTGGCGAACCTCTTAACGAGCCATACGTTAGCTACGGTCCGTTTGTTATGAACACTGAAGCAGAGATACACCAGGCAATTGCCGACTATAATGCGGGCAAATTCGGGTTTCTGAAAGACTAAGAGCAGCAGGGCTATTTGCCGTTAAGGATATCAACGATTTTGTTGCGGGTAGCCGGCCCCCTGAGTATTGCCAGATGAAACTCGTTGGCAGCGGCCTGCAACAATAAGGACTCCCACATGCTGAGGTCATTGAAGAAATAGGCCAGTTCGGTGCGCGTTCCTTTCTTTGAAGTTGCGTACATGGCCATAGTAAAAACAAATGCAGTGGAACCACCCTTAAAACCCGCATGTGTGAGCCACTCCCGATTTTGGGGATTATCGAGAATGCCTTCCATCAATTCATCCATCACCTTCTGCTCTACAGCAGGAAAGAAATCATGTCTGTTGATCTTCTTGAGAATTGCCGCATACTCTCTGGTAGTTCCACCCGGCAATCTGTCGCTCCATACACGCTGCATGTCCAAGGTCACCGGCTTAAAGGTGCGTTTGAAAGCAGTATCTGTTTTCAACTTGTCGTGAATAGCTACTGATGCCGCAATATATTTTTCATCAGACATAGCCTTTATCTGATCAATAGTAAGCCCCTGACCGATGAACAACGAAGCAACGAACGGATAAAGCGGCTCCTGCTTACTGAGTCCTAATCGCTTTATACCTGCGTTCACGCTATCAACATGCAACCTATCGAGCAGATATTCGGTATTTGCGTTCGAACTGAACCGTATCATGCCTTTAGCTACTTCGTTGAGCGGCACCTTCTCTCCAAATATCTGCCCTTTCTTGCGCACAGCTGCCATCCAGGAAGGGTGAGCGTCGCCATCAGTATTGGGGACATAAAACCGGTCCAAATCGGCTGTGTCTATCATTTCGGCAGGATCTATGATGCCTGCTGCAACCTGCCGGGCATACTCTACTGCCACGATGATCTTCACGGTACTGGCAAGAGGCATCACAGTGTCAATATTCTGTGCGGCAAATATAGTGTCATTCTGTACCAGACACACAGATGCTCGCCGAGGGTTCTCCCTTATGAACTTCGCCATCGCCTCGGGCTGCGTTTTTCTGTACAGATAGAACAAGAATACTCCCAATAGCAATAACAGGGAACCCAAAATAACACCAATGATCTTGAGGGCTTTTCGCATGCGGCAAATTACACCATAATACAATATCATACCCATGGTAACTTTTGTTGCGCAGGCTGCTTGTCGTACATTGCATTGTTTCCATATGCTAAAAACCAGTTTCACTTCCGGGGTCATAGAAGCCGGCTGCGACGAAGCAGGCAGGGGGTGTCTTGCCGGGCCGGTTTTTGCCGCAGCGGTAATATTACCGGTAGGCTTTTATCACCCACTACTGAACGACAGCAAACAGGTGAAAGAAAAGGACAGAGAACTATTGCGTCCCATAATTGAAAAGGAAGCGGTAGCATGGGCCGTGGCATTCAGCACACCGGAACAGATTGACACCATGAACATTCTGAAAGCATCTTTCAGAGCCATGCATGAGGCAATTGACGAGTTAAAGACGCGGCCCGAGCTACTGCTGATAGACGGGCATATTTTTCCACCATACTTTGGTATCAGCCATCAATGCATTGTAAAAGGTGACGCAAAATATACCTCCATAGCAGCCGCAAGCATACTTGCAAAGACTCACCGCGATGAATATATGGACAGACTTCACCAAGAGTTTCCGGCATATGGATGGAACAAAAACAAAGGATACGGCACCGCAAATCACCTGAAGGGAATTGCCGCAAATGGCATCACAATTCACCACAGGCGTAGCTTTGCGCCTTGTGCCAATGTTAACTGTAGATTGCCGGAATATTAACTTAACCCAAGCGTAAACTTGCCGTAACAATAACATAACACCCGAATCGGACTTTTGCATAAAATTAATTTTCAATGCGAAGTTTAGTTCTTCTGGTAGTATTTATGTCCTCTGTGGTGACCGCAATAGCGGGTGGAAAGATCAAGGGGAAAGTTTCTGACTCAAAGAATAATGAGTCTGTGATAGGTGCGGTCGTCGTAGTTGAGGGATCCGGTGAAGGGACAACAACCGACATCGACGGAAATTTTGAACTTTCAGTTAAACCCGGAAAATACACGATAGAAGTAAAATACGTTGGCTACCAAACAAAAGAGGTATCAGACATTAAAGTTGAAGAAGGCAAAGAAGCCAATGTGACCATAGCACTCAGTCAGGCTGCATCTACTCAACTAGCTGAAGTAACGGTACAATCGTCGCTGAAGAAAGAGAACATAAACGCGATGATCATCTACCAGAAAAACACCAATACTGTTGCTCAGGTGGTGTCTGCCGAGTCTATCAGAAAATCTCCAGACCGCAACACCGGTGAAGTCCTGAAGCGCGTATCCTCTGCGTCGATACAGGAAGGAAAATACCTGGTGGTGCGTGGTCTTGCCGACCGCTACAATCAGGCCACACTGAATGGATCGCTGCTTTCGAGCACTGAACCCGACCGCAAGTCGTTTTCGTTCGATCTGTTCCCTGCAGGCATGATAGATAATATAGTGGTGAACAAAGCGGCCACTCCTGACCTTCCGGGTGAATTTGCCGGTGGACTCATACAAGTAAATACAAAGGACATACCCTCTAAAAAGTTCCTTGCCATACAAGTAGGCACAGGAGCCAACCTTCAGACTTTCGGGAAAGATTTTGCCTACTACCATGGCGGAAAACTTGACTGGTTGGGCATTGACGACGGCACTCGTGCCTTACCTTCATCTATACCAGACAAAGATGGCTTCAGGAAACTCACTACAACCCAGCGCGCTGAACTATCGAAAGACCTCACAAATAACTGGGGTTACTCAACACGCGCGGGCTCACCAAACGCCAATCTGCAGGCATCAGCTGGCCTCAACAAAAAGGTTTTGGGCGACAAAACACTCGGTGCGGTTGTTGCAGTTAACTATAACAAACAAAACAAAAGAACTGAACTCACTCGTTCTTTCTACAATGCTGCGTCGGCCGGTGTTATTGAAAAATCGCTGAACTATGCTGAGCAACAATACAACGAAGAGGTACTATGGGGTGGACTTGCGAATGTGACCCTTGAAATGAACAAAAACAACCGCATTTCACTGAAAGGCCTATATAATGTAAACGGACAGGAGAACACACTGGTACGTACCGGACGCAATAACGATTATGGCGGAGACGTAAGCGCGTATCAGCTTGCATTCAAATCTACAGCGTTCGCTAATACTCAGTTATCAGGAAATCACTACATTGAAAAGGCATTGACAAAGATAAACTGGAATGCTTCTTACGCCCGCCTGCACCAGAATCAACCGAACCTACGCAGAATGGAATACAGGAAATCTGACGGCGACAGTCAGTACATAGCCATTGTTCCGGGCGTGCTGCCATCACTTGCATCGTCCAGCATGTTCTACTCTGACCTGAAGGATAACATCTTCAACGCAAGCGTTGATGCCGCCCGTCAATTTAAAATGTTCGACCGCAAACAAACGTTCAAAACAGGCTACATGATCCAGTCAAAAAGGCGTGCCTTTACTTCTCGTCCTTTCGGTATGGTTGGTGGTACGCTTGACCAGACACTTCTTCCCGCAAATGAAATATTCGCTTCAGAAAATCTGGGAGCAAACGGATTCCTGATCAATGAACTGAGCGATAAGGACTATGACTACAGCGCCTCGGGACTTCTTAACGCCGCATTTTTAATGTTGGACAATTCATTCGGCGAGCGCTATCGCCTTGTCTGGGGGGTACGTTATGAAAACTATAACCAGACACTGAATGGCTTCCAAAGCAACAAACCGGTTGCAGTTGACCGCAATACAGGTGACTTCCTGCCATCAGCAAACTTCACATTTAAACCTACCGAAAAAACCAACTTGCGCTTCTGCGCATCACAAACAGTGATACGCCCTGAATTCCGCGAACTTTCTCCATTCGTGTTCTATGATTTCGAATTGCTGGCTGCTGTGCAGGGAAATCCTGACCTGCAAAGGACTAAAATCACCAACCTTGACCTTCGCTACGAACTATACCCTCGTTCCGGAGAGCTGATCACAGGCGGCATATTCTACAAACGCTTCGTTAACCCGATAGAACAGTTTTACAACGAAACAGGCGTAAATACCTTCTCATTTACTTACAACAATGCCCCGTCAGCAGTAAGCTATGGCGCTGAGTTGGAATTCAGAAAGAGACTTGACGTTACCGGTATCGATGCATTGGCACCGCTGACACTGTTCGCAAATGCCTCCTACATTTTCAATAACGTGAACTTCGAGATCAAAACAATGTCGGGCAGCACGATCAAGGCCGATCGTCCGATGCAAGGCCAGTCTCCATACGTCATCAACACAGGCCTCCAATATGACGAGGAAAATTCGGGTATAAGCGCCGCGGTGTTGTTCAACATGATCGGTAAGCGCATATTCCTTGTGGGCAATGAACAGAACCCACACATATGGGAAGCGCCTCGCCCTTTGTTCGACCTGCAACTCTCTAAAAAACTCATGAGCGACAAAGCCGGTATCAAACTTTCGGTTACCGACCTGCTAAATAAGAAAGCCAATTTCTACCAGGATATCAACGGCAACAACAAGTACGATGTAACGGGTGACTACCTCAGGATATCAAGACTATCAGGCACTACTGTGAGTGTTGCATTTATGTACAATTTCTAACACAAACTCAATTCAAAATTCATACAACGGGTAGTCGGAAACGGCTACCCGTTGGCATTTCAACAAGACATAGAAATAGCATTCGCTTAATAGTGCAATAATATTACGGTAACATGCCGGTGCGAATTTTGCAACAAATATTCAACAACATGAAGAAAATCATTTTAGGCATTACAGCAGCAGCACTGGTTGTATCTGTATCTTGTAAGAAGAAAACAGACGACCCAACTCCTACCCCAACTCCAACTCCAACTGAAGACTCACTGGGGTACAAACTGAGCAGCGACATTACCAGCAATCGTACGCTGTTGTCAGGTAAAACTTACACACTTGAAGCTATGGTGTATGTAAAAGCAGGCGCTACACTCACGATTCCTAAAGGCGTAACAATTAAAGCTCTGAAAGGAAAGAACGGTATCGTCATCACTCGTGGTTCAAAGATCATGGCAGAAGGCACTGTTGATAGCCCGATCGTATTCACTTCAAACGAAGGCACTCCTACTCCGGGCGACTGGGGTGGTATAGTGATCCTCGGTAAAGCCACTACCAATGCAACGTTCAGCGGTCAGGCCGGTGTCGGCGAGATCGAAGGTGGTGTTAACAACTCATCAGGAGACGGTCTTTACGGTGGTAGCGATGACAATGACAACTCAGGAAAACTGAAGTACGTGCGCATCGAATACGCGGGTTACCCATTCCTGGCAGACAAGGAGCTCAATTCACTGACAATGGGTGCTGTAGGACGCGGAACAGAGATCGACTACGTTCAGTGCTCTTACGGATATGATGATGCATTCGAGTGGTTTGGCGGTACAGTGAACTGCAAACACCTGATCGCATACAAAACACATGATGACAATTTTGACGCAGACTTCGGCTACCGCGGTAATGTACAATTCGGTATCGCTGTCACCGACCCGAATGATGCCGACGTATCAGGCAGCAACGGTTTCGAGATCGATAACGATGCTACAGGCTCTGAAACAAGTCCTTTCACTGCTCCTGTATTTGCAAACATCACCATCATTGGCCCGAAAGAGACGTCATCTACGACTATCAATTCTAATTACAAGCGTGCGGCTCACCTCAGGAGGAACTCAAGGGCGAATATCTTCAACAGCATTCTGATGGGCTTCCCTACCGGAATCCTTGTTGATGGAAGCAAAACAGGAACTCAGTTGAAAAGTGGTACTTTGGAGCTTCGCGGCATTCTGGTTGCGGGTAGCACAAAATCATTTGATACAGTGGGAACTTCATCGACGACTCTTGGTGCCCTGACTCCATACCTTACAACTGACAACGCTTCATGGAACAACGTATCCCTGACCAACACCAGCGACGTTAGTTTGTCAGCCCCATATGCTAGCGGTGCGTCTTTCAACCCTAACCCAACTGCAACATCTCCTGCGGCTTCAAACGCAGCTTCTAGCAGCACTGGCAAACTCGGATCGATGACCGCAGTAAGCTACCGCGGAGCATGTTCTACCAACGATACCTGGTGGAAAACATGGACAAAATTCTAAACATCTAATTTCCATTTTCCTAAAAGGGTGTGTTTTTCAGACACACCCTTTTTTTATGCCCTATGCTTTGTAAATCCTCTTGTATTTCACCTAAGGCACCTTGGCAGTCACTATATTTGCTCCAAAAAACAGATCAATAGCAACCTTGGAAATACTGTTATTAACGTTCGGGATTGTCAAAGAAATAACGGGGCAGAGCCCATTATGTCTTTTTGTGCCGAATAATGCTAGAGTACGCGATCTACGGAAGGTGCTTGAGGAAAAATACCCTGAGTTACTTAAACTTAAGAGCCTGGCAATTGCAGTAAATGGAAATTATGCCGGCGATGAAGTAGCCCTTAATGCCGGCGATGAAGTAGCCCTGATCCCGCCAGTCAGCGGTGGATAATCGATTACATTTTGCTAAAACTGACATCCATGGATAGTGCTCCCCGATATGATATCCTGCTTCAATCTGCCCCCATCGACGTCAATGCCTGCATTGATCAAGTGATGTCTCCGTCCTGTGGTGGCATTGATGTTTTTATCGGCACCGTGAGGAATGCGACAAAAGGCAAGGCAGTTACACATCTTGAATTCGAAGCCTACGAAGCTATGGCCATTAGCGAGATGAGAAAGATCGCTGAAGAAGTAATTAAAAAATGGCCCGTAGAAAATGTCGTCATTCGACACAGAACAGGACGACTGGAGATCGGAGAAGTGCCGGTTGTCATTGCTGTTGCTGCGGCACACAGAGATGCCGCATTTGATGCGTGCCGTTACATAATTGACACACTGAAGCAGACTGTTCCCATATGGAAAAAGGAATTCTTCGAAGACGGTGCACATTGGGTTTCCGCTCACCCATAAGGCGCGAGCACCCGGCCCGCCCAAGTGTACCCGCCGCACGCAAAAGGCTCTGAATCGGGCAGGAAAGCGTCATTGTGCGCATTTTAATAATCACAAACCATAATAAAGAGAAAGACCACCGCGGAGCGCGATGGTCTTTCTCTTTATTATGCAACCATTTATTCTTTATCGTATCAGTGTCAGGTCGCCCTTGGTCTCCATCACCTTGCCACCACAGTCATACTTCAGGTAGTAGAAGTATACACCCATATCCTGTGGCAGGCCGTTGAACGTACCATCCCAGTATGGGT
>JACCEA012358000.1_pt1 | contig 37203 bp, 35 predicted proteins | sample 7449851 | NCBI WGS metagenome assembly JACCEA01 (sample SAMN15323453, study PRJNA562643) | freshwater metagenome | isolation source: river surface water | place: USA:Blue River Watershed | collected 2017-08-18 | reverse complement strand
GAGGTCAGTGTTTGTGGGTTATTAGTAGACAGTGGAGCGACTAGAAAAAATTTCTGCGCTGAAACTGCGTTTGGAAAACATACTATTTTACACACAACCGACGATTGTAGGATTGAATACAAATCGTCCTTATGTTGCCTTTAAACATTTGGTCACCAATAAACGATACCGAATATTCTCTGGATTACAATTCGGCATGGGAACCACTCGTGGATTAGACAATAGAGAGCTAAGTCTTTATTTTAGGAGCTTGTTAAACAAAGTGATAACTGAGCTTGGCAAAGGTTGGAACCCCGACGAGGAATCTCAAAAATCTAAACATCAAGTAAATGAAAACAAGCCATTGAAAGCGCACAGTTCCTTCTTGTGCGATTACATAGACAAGGCTGACTACAGTGCTAAACACAAATACTCCTTGCGATGGTATTGGGGTGAGTTACTCAAATTTGCTGGTGATATGGGTGTGGATGAAATCGAAACCCAAAACATGCAGGTGCATTTGATGCATAGATACCCTACTAGTAACACATCTTATAATACAGCCAAGCGATATTACAAGTGTATCTTCAACCTATTGGTTCAGTTGGGGTGCACAATGAATAACCCCGTGGTGGGAATTAAAAACAAAAAGGCAGTAGCGAGTATAAACCAAGCCTTTGAGAAGACCGAATTGACAGATTTGTTGGCATACCTAAAGATAAACGACAGGGTGCTTTACAGGGTTGCTATATTGATGTATACAACCTTCATGCGACCGCACCAAGAGATTAGAAGGTTGAAGGTGAAGTTCTTTAACTTCAGTGAACAGTTGTTGATCTTGCCTCCACGCTTTACCAAGAATGGCAAGCAGGTAACCATTCCTCTGCAACAGGAAGTGCTCGAAGAGTTCGGATTCTTGAAGTGTATGGATGCAGAGGACTTTGTGTTTGGGGATGTTAACTCGGACTACTTTGCTACTCGGTGGGGTAAGAAAATTAGAAACGTATATCCGCTAAAGCCGAATCAGACCTTGTATTCAATTAGACACACCGCAGCAGTTGAAATGTACAAGCGAACCAAAGATGTGGCTCTAATACAACGTATGATGCACCATTCAAGCATGGAGGTTACCATAGGTTACCTGCGGAGCCTTAATTGCAACCTCACAGTAGTGAGTGCCGACATGTATCCGAGTTTGTGATTAAGCAATATTTAGTCTTGGTACAACTCCAAATAAATTCATGGCTTCTTCTTCCATGATTGACTTTAACTGGGCTAAATATTTTTCAGTTGTATAAACAGAATCATGCTTAGTGAAAAGTGGGGCTCTTGGGTATTCTTTATTCATTCTTTTACATACTCGCTCAAGAATATAATATGACTCCAAACATTGCAGAAGTATCGGGAAAAAGTTCGAATCATCACCGAGTTCTTTAATTTGTGAAATGATCTTATGAACCCCAGGGTATTTTGTTTTGAAGATTGGAATCCCCCCTTTATTGTTTCGAGGCTTTGTGAAAAATAGGGTAAAGAACAGATCTTTAACTCTTCTTTTATTTTCGTTTTCATATTCAAATCCGAATACATTACGGGCTATTTCAGGGTACAAATTACCAGTTAAGCAAAGATTTTGATACGCTAGAACCCCTGTTAAATCAGGCTCTGACAAAAAATCTTCTAACATAACGATATGATGTATAGATTGGATGGGTAAGTAGGATTTGAGGTAATAGAGGAAGGATTGGTTGGATAGGAAGGATGTTTGAGGGGTAGAAATGGGGTTTTGGGAGAAGAAAGAGGTAAAGTTTCCCTTTTTTTGCTCGTTATCCAACAAAAGATTAATTAAAGCTGAACACAAGAAGGGTTGGCTATTAGCAATGTCATATCCAACTAGTGGTTTTCCCCCTATTCTAAGTGCAGGGAAGATTCTTGAACTCAATCCAGTAACATTAGAATGAAGTCTACCTGAAGTTTCGTCTCGACTCATGTAGAATTGTATCATCCCAATAGCTACAATACTTTCCTTTCTTGCAGTTTTTGCTCTATCAGGATTTATTCTATAAGGTTCATAATGATATTCCCCTTTTCGGTAACCAATTCTCGGTGATATTATATCTTCCTGGTAAATTTCTTCATTTAGATCATATGCCAATTGTTCTTCTATAGTTAGTTTTTTGAGCCAATTAACCATAAAATTCAATCCATGAGTTCGTTTACTGCTAGTTACAAACAATCTTATGGCTGAATTCTCTTTGAACTCCACTTGAACTATTCTATCCCTATCATTGGGCATGAAATCATCAGGTGGAGGAACTATACGGTAATGTTTATTGTAGTTTCTTGTAGGGTCTGGGTGGCTATTCTGGTAACTAGGGTTAACTTGAATTATCCCTACGCGTTCCATCCAATCCATATAGAACTTGTATTCATGGGAAATATTTTGAAGGTACGTAGACTTCAAACTTACATATCCATCATCGCTTTTGTCCCTAGTAAGATTGTAAACATGTGTAATATTCTTAAGTAAGCGTAAGCAATGATCCTTTTTGAAGGGGAAGCCAGTATTTTCAGGTGTGGCTCTGTCGATTAGATCCGCAACATTTTTAGAAAGGACTACCCTCATTTCTACAAAGTTCCAAATTGTCAGCGATACTTTCAATCAAATTGTTGAAATGTTCAAATTAACCGCTCATCCGAGAAACTGAAATACTCTCCCGTTGGATTAACTACCAAATGATCCAAAAGTTTGATGTCAAGGAGTTTCCCCGCATCACAATTTACATTACTCACTTTGATTACGAACCTCTGAGCATGATAAACTACTAGACTCTTAATTGCAATAATTACTGCCAAAGATGAGCTATGCTTTGCGAAACTATTTGCTCATAATTGTTGAAAGAATCCAAGTCAAACCAATAAATTAACTATTTTGTGTTTTTTAACTTTCTTTATTCTTTTATAAATTTAAGCGTTACATTTTGTATTTTCAGAATATATAATCCCCCTTGAATTTCATTAACATTTATTATTTCCGATGTAAGTCCTTTCTGTACTAAATTACCAGAAATGGAATATATTTCGTAAGGATATTGATGCATTAATTTTTTACCGAAAATTAATGCATTCTTTACAGGGTTGGGTTGAATGGTCAAACCCAAATAATTTAATTCATCAACATTTGCACCCCAAATATTCAACTTGACTGACCTGGTAGTATCTCTGCCACAAGTGTCATAAATCATACATCTAAATAATTGATTATCGTTTTTATTTGTTACATTTTTTATTGTAAGTATGTTTGTTTTTGTATTTGAATAAATGCCTTTATCCGATAAATCAACCCATATGTTATCGACAAAAGTTTGCCATTGAAATCTAACTGAAGAGTCATTTGCAGAGCATTTGAATAAGACCTCACCTCCAAAGCATGATATATCTTCAGGCTCTTTAATTATCTTCAAGTTGCAGTCGTTTAAATCTGATTCTACCAAACAAAAATCAAAATAATCGTTTCGCCGTGCTCCTCCAAACCCTAAAGTAGATCCGAAAATAACTACATGTTTATTGACATTGTTAATAAATATATTACAACCTTCATCTTCGACACTCTGACCTTCTTCTAGACATAAATAAGTTAATAGATTCCCCTTGCTATCGATATGCCATATTCCCATCGGACGTGCTGTAACGTAATAAGTACTATCTTGTGCCTCTGTTAAAGAATTAAAAGAAGTAAAGTTATAAAAACTATCCTGATATTCTTTACACCAAATAGAATCTCCAAATGGTGAGATTAACATTAGAAATCCCGCATAGTTTCCTGAGTTTACTGATCGTCCTGCTAGTAGTATATTCCCCTTTTTGGTGATTAGTGCGGATGACACTCTAGATTGTCTGTTATATGACTTTTCCCATATTTTTTTTCCTGTAGTATCTACCTTTATTATGTAAGAATTGCCAATCATCATTCCCACTATCAAAAAATCCCCATTTGAATCATTTATTACCGAAGATGTTTGGTCTATAGCATTCTCTCCAAAAAAAGAAATCCAAATTTTATTTCCAAGGCTATCTGTTTTTAAAAGATAAATTTCATCATGTTTTTCGGTTATTCTTTTAGTGCGTCCAGCTATGATCAAAGTCCCATCTGAATTCTCCAATATCAACTTTGTACCAGGACCAAAAAGGCCAATATAATTATTGTCCTCTAGGTCAAATTGTTTATTCCATATAATATTACCATTAATGTTGATTTTCGTTAAATTTAAAATATTCCTATTTAATGTATCAAAAGTTGTCCATTTAACAATGAAATTCCCGTCAGCCGACTGTGTTACAGAATGTGCAATATCATATTTGTTATAATCTTGGCTTTTTCCAAATGCTTTTCTCCAAATTGTCTCGCCCAAATGGTTAGTTCTTATCATTAAAATTTGTCCTGAATCCCTAAATGATTCTGAATAACCTACCATGATAAAATCTCCATTTTTCGTTTGAATGGCATATTTCCCATGGTCCCAAAAAGGTCCACCGTATTGACGCTTCCATTGTGCCTTTATATTTGTAGTTAAAAATAAGTGGAACAATAAAATCAATAATATTTTTTTCATGTTTATGGAATTTAATCTTGGTTCCTATTGATTAAAATGATAAATTCAATTTGGGCAAATTCAATTTTCTAGTGTAAAATTCTTTAAGTAACAATGCCTCAAAATAAGAACTAGGGATGTTTAGTTTAGTGTAAATGATATGGATACTAATGTCCTGAATGGAATTAAAGGAAATATTTTTGTAACGGACTATACTTGATTTATCTTGAGTAACAATCTCATGAATCAAGCGAAAAGTTAATACATCTTTTTTATAATAATCTTTACCTCTAGAAGCTTTTAATCTGTTTTTGATACCCCGATTAGAAGAATCTACATTGTTTTTAATCTTACCAGCCGCGCCAATGTAAATGATTTCTGAATCATTGTTAATACAAAAACAGTATACCGCAGGTGCATTTTTTAATTTATTGATCCTTTTATGGTAAGTGTTCTTCCAATCAATTTGAACAATATCTAAATTCTTAAACTTGATTTCCTCAGTAAATTCAACATATTCACTCTTTGAAATAATTTGATTCAGATAAGAGTAGTCCATTTTCAAATATAATGTTTCAAGTAGGATATTCAAGTAAAAATTATTTTTGGTGAAGGTTTTTAAAATTTAAACTCCCCCAGTTGCCTGAGGGAGTCGTTTAAAGTGCCATAGCAAGATTTCTAACCACAACGCCAGCATTCACACTTCGTTCAAGGAATCGATCGATGTACGAGCTTTTATTGGCTCCTGTGAAGAGGTTGTAAAGGTTCCAAACACTTATGCTTCCAATACTGTCTCGAGAGAAGTTTTCGTCGTTGTAGTAACCATCTACAACTTGGTTCAACTGACCATCTCCGAACTCCAATCTAGGTAGTCCCAGCTTCTCGCTCTTAGGCATGTACAGATACATCCTGCAACGCCCTATGAACTCAGCGAACTGCTTTTCCGTTACCGACTTGTTTTGCCAGCTTGCGAACTCTTCCAAGTGTGCCTTCGGGTTGAATCGCTCAATCAATTCTTGCACTCGGTACTGAATCTCATGATGCGTAAACGCTTTGCAATCCTCAACGAATCCATCACTCCATACACACAAGTTACAGCACACTTTGTTCTTGAAGCCAATGAACAGCTTGAACCGCTCTGCTGACTTCTTTGAATGGAGGTTGTCCAAATGGTAACTTCGCACACCACCGATTGTCAAGCTGAGTGAATTGCCCCCAATGTCCTTTCTGACGGAGGGGATTTCTATCACGAACATCATTCGCTCGTAATACAGCGTTTCTTCGTGTGGAAGCAGGTCTGATGCTTTCTTGTGACGTGCTTCGGGGATTCTCCCTTTGATTGGATGTGACACCCTAACCCATGTTCGAATTTCTGGGTAGTAGCCCTCTACGACTTGTTCAACTGCACTGATGAAGTCGTTGTGAGAGATTGTGGCTTCATTGTCTTTTGCAAAAACGGGTATCGTGCATTTGTTCAGCAAATCAGACTTGGAGACATTGAAGGTGTTCGCTTCGATGAAAACGGGTGACAATTCTTGCTCCACGATGTCCTGTAGATTTAAGTTTTCTACTGTGATGGGCTGTCTTTCCAAAGTAGCAGTAGGTAGACCAGAATCTGGCACAAACATGCCCACCGAAGATCGTAGTTCGTTAACGTAGTCCATTGCTAACCCTCCCTTCTGAATCAATTTCGGTCTTGCGACGGTTAAACAATTGCACATTCTCTTGTGATGGCTCTACTTTTTTCCAAAGCACGACTAACTCTTCAATCGTCTTAGCAGCGGCAACCATCTCTTCTAATGATGGCTCAAACGCTTCTTCCATCGTTAGCGTCTTTCCTTCACACCAATTTAAGATCTTTGCGCCTGTCTCTACGTTGAGCTTGTGTAGGACATTTGCAAACAAACCAGTACGGTCTTTGGTACAGTTGGCATTGTGGTGGATGTCCAAATCGAATACGGTGGTAAACTCGTAATCCATGCCGTCTTTGGTGACTGATTTGAGTCCTACTTTCTCGGGAACCATCTTGCCGTTCTTGTCGCTCAACACATAGTCCTGTTTAGTCCTAAAGGTTGCGATGACATGGCAGTCGCTTTGAAGGATTCGTTGAACCAGCGCATTGTGCCTTGGAGTGACTTTGCTCCAGTTAGTGAATGAATTGCCCACCATGGAGGAATGAATGTCGAGAATCCCGCCTTCGCCTTCCCACTCATGAGATAGAGAGTCGATGATGATGGCTTGAATACTTGACTTCTCGCATAGATCAATGGCTTGAATGTAAGCCTCTGGTGTGAATGGCTTACCGAGTGTTAGAACATTGTAGTTCCCCAAGTGAGAATAGAGGTCTGCTGAGTGGTTTTCCGTGTCGATAACACAGATTTTTGACCATTCGCCTACCAAACCTTTAGCAATAAGTAGAGAAGAGAACGTCTTCCCACTACCACTAGGACCTTGAATCGACAAACGAATCTTAGCCCTTTTCCGTTGTGCTGTTGTGATTTTCATAATGATGTTATTTAGCACAAGCAGAAAGAAAAAAACAGGTATCTCAGTAGAAGTTCTAATTCAATAGGTTAATACATCCTACAAGGTGGTATATCTATATTAACTCCAATTATTAAGGAAGTGGGGGGTAGTCGGTTTTTACTTAACAGATAGGGGGTATCAAGTAGGCTACCCCCACCTTCATTTGTATAGGTAATGATGGTGAGGGTTGGGAATTTTGGGAGGGAATTTTAGCAGAAAAACCAATGACACATCTCATTGTATACCAACAACTTCGATAAACTGAGGAATTCCTAAGTTTATGAAACTTATTGATTATCTGTCAGTTCGATAAAAGCTGAGATTACGGCTTTTATGAAACTCATTGATTATCTGATAGTTCGGCAAATTGCGGAAAGTCGCAATTTATGAAAGTAATTGAAATTCAACACCTTGATAGGATTCTCAACTAAATGTGTAAGGACATCATTTCTTAGTAAGAGAGTAGATAAGAGCAGAACTAAAACAAAAAAGTGCGTTCAAACTGCGCTCAAACTGAGTCAAAAATCTTCATTTTGAGGGTTAATTTGAAGATTTTATCACTTCTTAAGTTAATTTTGCTTGGCGCAGAAGCACTTTAAGTCGCTCTTTGTTTTACTAGGAAACCCTTGAAAACACTGAATTAAAGCCACAAAAAAAGCCCCCAATCACTTGGAGGCTACAATCTTTATATTCAAATAAGGATACTAATCCAAGAATTGAACTGTTAAATTTAATCTAATCAAATTATTTAGATGGTATTACAAAAGTAAAATCTGGTAGGAAAAAATCTTGTTCAAATATTGTTGAATCTCTTGTAAATTGAAACGCCTTTACTTTAAATCTTGGTATAACAAATTGATAAATGGAGGCAACTTGGTTATCCTCTTTGTTAAAAAAACGAAATGGGACATCTCCTCTTGATAAATATACAATGGGAAAACTCTCTGTATTATTCTCATAAATTTTATAATAATTAATCTGGACATCAATTGGGTGAAATTCAAAATAAATAAATTTTTCCAACAAAGATTGACGCAACAATGGATCTACAATTAATATTTTATCTTCATAATTTGGATCATTTCCTGTAGCGATAACACTGTCAATTTGAAAGAAAATTTTGTCAATATCCACATGAAATTTCAAAAATAAGTTTGAATCAAATTGATTAATATAATTAATACCAGAACGAACAATATATTTACTTTTTTCAGGTATAAAAAAAGCTGTCTCACCATCGCTTGATTTTTCTCTTTTAGCCTCAAAAATATAGCCTATAAAATAATTATAATTACTAAAATGATTAAAAAATTGTTCAGCTGTTTTTAATTCAATTTTCGTTTTTTTAATATTAATATTTTTCTTTGGAATTGAATTAAAATTCTGTGCAATTAATTCTATTTGAATTAAAAAAAGTAATAAAAAAATCACTAATAAATTTTTTCGGTTCATATTTGTATAAATTTAATTGAGGATGTCAATTGGTGATTTAATTTAAAGTATTTCTTACGAATACAATAATAATTCATTATTCAAATATAACCAACCACTGGAATCTTTTTAATTTAGTTTTTTTGTTAACGAACTATTAAGTTTAGTGATATCACTATATACTTTTTCTGAATAAATAAGAATTCAGCACAAACAACCGACACTAAAATTAACTCAGCAATTTATTCAACTTGTTATTGTATTTAAAGTCTACAAGTGGAGTTAGAATTTAATCCTTTGAGAATCTCAATCAACATTTTGCAGCATAAACAAAACAACTAAAAATTATCAATAAAAAAGCCCCCAATCAATTGGAGGCTTTCTGTGGGCCCACTTGGAATCGAACCAAGCACCTACTGATTATGAGTCAGTTGCTCTAACCGAATGAGCTATAGGCCCGTTTTGAGGGTGCAAATATAATCATTTTTTTTCAATCATCATAAATCACATCGCTTTTATGTGAACCTTCACAACTCAACTCAAAACGAAACTCGTTATTTCGTTTATTTATACTCGAACTTGAGAAATAATATTCCCGCATAATCATTTTTATTGCTCTGAAAATTTTAAAATGAATAACATTATACCTAATTTTGAACAAGCTTTTGTCCCTCATGAGAAACAAACTCCTTCTTATATTTTTTATACTTTTTGCCTCTTCCAAAGCCCAAATTGGAGTAGGCACATCTTCTCCTGTTTCGAAATTGCACATCCTCGGTGATACCGCTCAACCCGCCGCTTCTGGCTCCGCAAACAATTCTGTACTGAGAATTGCCAATGCTACTGGTGCCGCAGTTCTTGATTTCGGGCAGTCTAAAGACAATTATTCCTGGATTCAATCTAGAAACTCCGGGAATTATGCCACTGTTTACCCTCTTTTAATCAATCCTAATGGTGGAAATGTGGGCATCAACACTGCTAATCCCTCAGCAAAATTATCTGTAACCGGTAACATTGCAGCAACCGGCGCAATCCGTTCAACTGCAGCTGGGCAGCTCCTCAACTGTAAGTTTTTGAACGAAACCGACCTCGGATTGTCTGGCACACAAGATATTGCAACGACCACAGAAACCACAATCGCCTCTTATACCTATACCCCAGTTTCTTCTAGCTCTAAGATTTTTATTGAATTCGACACAAAAGCCAGCATTAGCGGTGGTACTGGAGATGATTTTGCATCGCATATCTATGTCGGTTCAACCAACATTCAAACCAACCGCGCACTTTTTAACACAGGACAAGGTGGCGGCGGACGCGGAAATGCACTTTTCCCAATTTCAGGATATTATTCAAATTCTGGAACCTCTGCACTCACAATCTATATCAAAACCAATCGATTAAGTTCCGATGATACCATCACCATCACCCACGACAATTCACTCATTATCAAGGAGGTGGCACAATGATTTCTACACGTAAATTTTTCAGCTTTTCCAGTCTATTTTGCCTTTTTTTGTCCCTCAAAGCTCAAACAGGCATCAATACAAATGCCCCAAAATCGAAATTGGAAATCAAAGGAAACAGCGCAACCGCTGCAACTATTGGTAGCGCCGACAATAGTGTTCTAAGACTTTCAGAGGCTGCAAATTCTGGATCTAAAACCTTAGACTTCGGATCAAATAGTAGCTCTTACAACTGGATACAACCTCGTTTGAACTCAAATTATAGCACAAATTACAACCTTCTTTTGAATCCCAATGGAGGAAATGTGAGCATTTCAACTGGTTCAAATTCAGCTACTTTGAATGTCGGTGGAACAATCACCGCAACCGGAACAATCAGAAGTTCTGCTGCAGGTCAAGTCCTTAATTCTGTGATGCTGAATGAAACCGACTTGAGTATTTCGGCTAGTGGCGTAACAGTTGCAAATACAAATTCAACTGTCCTTCAGACCACTTACAACCCTGTATCTTCAAGTTCGAAAATCTTCATTGAGTATCACTGCAAATTTGATGTACCTGGTTCAAATACAGACAATTGGAAATCATACTTACTCGTAGGAAGTACCATTTTACAAACCCGGGAGGCATTGTGGTCACTTGCTGATGGTGCTGGGGGACGTGGTGCTTCGCTCTTTCCTATATCCGCTGTATATTCCAATACCACTGGCAATTCAATCACCATTAAAATTAATGTGGAGGAAATATCTGGCGACGATTCATTCAAAATGTATCCCGATGCAATCATGACAATTACGGAGGTGGCGCAATAATGAGAAACTTTTTAGGATTATTTTTCGCAGTTTTCGCGGTTCAGCTTAATGCCCAAACCGGTGTTGGTAATTCCAGTCCTAAGGGAACAATGGAAGTTTCAACGAGCAGCGCAAACCCATTGAGCAGTGGAAGCAGCAGCAATGGGAATCTCCGTATTCAAGGTACAAATTCGAGCAATGTACTCGATATGGGAAACATGAACAGTAGCACTGGAGCTTGGATCCAATCTCGCGACGGAAGCAACTATGGAACAAATACCCAATTACGCATCAATCCCAAAGGTGGAAATGTGACCATCGGATCTACAACAGCTTCGGCGTCTGCTCTCCATGTTGAAGGAACCATTACAGCAAGTCAAACCATCAGAAGTACGGCAGTTGGACAACTTTTAAACATGCTAATGTTGGATGAAACTGCCCTTAGTATTTCGTCGAATATTCAAAATAGCTCGGGCACATTCACCGATATTTTGACTTATACCTATACCCCAGTTTCAAACAATTCCCGAATCATGGTCAAATTTAATGGCAATCATATTATTGGGGGAAATTCTTCCGGTGGAGTCGATGAATTTGCCAGTCAAATTGCCATCAACGGAACAACCATTCAGGAGAAAAGACAGTATTTCCCTGCAGGAAACAGTGGAAATGGAAACCGAAGTGTGAACTTATTCCCCATCACAGGAGTATACGACAATACCGCTTCCAGCGCAATCACCATCAAAGTAAGAGTTGGAAGAACCTCTGGCGATGATGTGGTAACCGTTTATCCCGACATGCTATTAACCATCACGGAAATTTCAGATTAATAAGTTTATAGTTGAAAGTTTACCGTTTAAGGTTACGGTTCCCGAGTTTAAAGTTCCAACAACCCTCATAAACCCTCATAAACCTTTATAATTTAAAGTTGAAAGTTTACCGTTTAAGGTTACGGTTCCCGAGTTTAAAGTTCCAACAACCATCATAAACCTTCATAAACCCTCATAAACCTTTATAAACTTTTATAAACTTTTATAAAAAAAAGACCCACCTTGCAGCGAGTCTTTTCCGTTACTTTCTATCAAGAAATTAATTATCGCCAAATCGATAACCAACTGTAAAGGAAATCATATTTTGTTTCATAGATTCTTTTCCAGTTGCTGAATTATCGTGATTTGTGAAACCATAGTGATATGAAGCTACAAAATGAAAATTTGAAATTTCATAACCCACTCCAAGCCCAACTCCTAAATCTAATGTTTTTAAATCATTTGTGTCTGAGCTTCCAAAAGATAAATCTTCATCAATATTTGACGTCATGTTTTGACCAAGAAAACTTACTTTTGATGTGCCTGTCCATTTTCCTGACAATCCCAACCCAAATTTAGGTCCAGCCAAAATATTCAATTTACCATCTCCCATTTCAACTGAGTATCTGAAATTAATTGGAATATCGATATAATGAAATGTCATCTTTGTATCGAAATCAATGACCATGCCCGTACCAGCGTCTGTTTCACTAATAGCGTAGGTGGTTCCTCTCTGAGCATATAACGCCGATATTTCAACACCCATATTGTCATTTAAAGAATAATCGACTCCCCCTCCAATTTGGAATCCTATACGATTAGAAAAACCTTTCTCTTCGGCACCTTGTTCATCAAGAACTGTTACACTAGAAAGATTCATCCCTGCCCTTCCAAAATAAGAGAGTTGAGCTTTTGCCGTACCTATCACCACCGTGATAACAGCAATCATTGTTGTTTTGAGTAATTGTTTTTTCATATGCTTATAATTTGGTAACTCAAACATATTCAATTCCAATGACAATTACAAGACACAATTATCCGATTACGGATATCCCGTAAAATTTGATTTCTGCACTGAATTTTTACGGATTTTTAATAAAAATGAATTTCAATTTTGCATTTTTTACAAATAATTCTCAATTTATCACGATAAAAATCACTAAAGTTTGATGCATCTTTGTCGGCAATGAATTATAACGCTTTGTGACATCGTTTTTTGTTTGCCTTGATTGTAATATGCCTCGCTGCTTTATCATGTAAACAGATTAAATATCACGAATTGAATAATTTTTATGGCGGACAAATAGCAAATAACAATGATATCCATTTACTTGATAAAACAAATTGTTTAAATAGTAGAAAAAATACCCATATCGTTGGATCTGATCGGATAATAAACGTAAAAAGCGATACAACACTGAAACTTTTTGATATCAACATCACAAATAAATCAATTTCACCATTTCGTCAAAACTCCAGACCAACTGAAATTACTCACCAAATCAAACAAGCCTGTAAAGCGATTCCTAAATCAAATGCAACGAATCTAAAAGAATTAAAAAAGGAATATAAAAGCCTGAAGCAAATTTTTGGATATGATGGCGAAAATTTAATAATGACAATAGGTTACAATATTCTGATTTACAGCATATTTATAGGGGTAGGACTTATCCTCCTAGCATTTTTAGCCGAAGCCACAGGGAAAAATAATGGTTTGGTATTATTTATACTTGGTTTACCCACACTGGTATTTGGTGCATTAATTGGTGCTGGAATTTGGCTTTTAGGTGCATTCATTTCTCTATTTGAATAATTTTAACAACTCCTAAAATCCCATAACCTCCATTTTACCAAAGTCGAAAGTTTACCGCAGCAGTTCAAGGTTCCAGAAACCTTCATAACCCCTCATAAACCTTTATAAACTTTTATAAACCATCCATAATCATCAATCAAAATCGATCACGCAATTCACTCCATATCCAGCGTGCGGCTGTAACGATACCCCCATAGAACGGTATCCCCCATTTAAAATGATCTTTCGATGTCCCAAACTCTCCACTCCATAATCAATCATCAGTTGTAAAACAATACCTAATCCAGTGCTACTGCCATATGAAATGCACTCCCCCATGAAATATTCATCGCAAACTTTCTTTGTTTTTGGATCTTTGATTCGGGTATGTCCCACCTTTCCCACTTTCCCCGATACCCGAGCGTGACATTCTGCCGAATTGTATAATTTTTTGCTCGGCAACATTGTCCCCATTGGCTTGATGCCCATCAATGTCTCAACCAATGTATTTTCATACCAGCTCGATTTATCCCAATTAGGAATCACAAATTTTTCACAAAATTCCCTCGGCCGGGTTCTCACAAAATTTAAATAATGCATCACCTCCTTTTCCACTTCCGTTGCAAAATTGCATTTTGCAATCAATATCGAATCCGCTTTAAACTTCACATAATGAACATTACTCTTCTGAATTTCAATATTTTGTAAAAATTTCTTTCGCTCCATACCCAAACTATCCGCCATCTTTTTTTGCAATCCTTGAAACATCTTCACCTCCTCCTTGATGCGCTTATTTTCAGTCTGAACCAACAATAATTCTTCCTGCTTTGTCTCCACTTCCCTCTGACTCACACATCCCCCAACAGCGAAAAAAACGATATATATCAGCAAATTTTTCATTGTCTTATTTTTGAGGGACATTTAATCGTCGGTAATACTGAAGGCTGTCGCGCAGCGATTTAACCTTTCCTGCCTCAATGTGCCACTTTTTAATGACTGTGAGAGACTTTTTCTTTTCGCTTAGAATCTGATCATCTAAATCTTTTAGCTTATAGTAATTTTGAACCCCGCAAGAGCTGAATATCAAAACAATACAAATCCGACTAAAAAAATTTATGCCCATCATTAAATTCATAACGATGGGCATAGCCACTTTATTGTTGCTTCAAAAAGAGATTAAAAGAAATAGTTGAATCCAAGAGTTAATTTGGACAACCCGTTGGGCAAAATTCGAAATTCAGTGTAAGCATCTTTCACAGGTTCCGTGTTTCCGTTGCCTGAAGTGATTGTAGATGAACCAACAAAGGCGGCAATTGGACCGGTGTTAAAATTTAAACCCATTTTTTTATTTACCATGTATACAAAACCGGAATTTAAAACCAAGCCTCCGGAATTCCCTCTAAACGTAGACAAAAGCGTACTTCCAACAAAGTTTTCACCATCGGTAAACCTTATCATCAATGCTGGGTTTACATAAAATTTAAATGTATGCTCACCCTTGGTGAATATCCTTGCACCCAACGACAATCCTTTGGATGTTGATTTTTCCGTATTCGTATTGCCACCAATTAAATAAGATCTTTCTTCATTTTCGATTGAAAACGAACCACCAATGGCATAATTTTCAGATGGAAAAAAATACACTTCTGGAGCAACCATCACCGATGAATTCTCGTATTTAGATGCTCCATTTTCTTGTGATAAATATCCTAAATTCAATCCAAGCATTTTGGTGCCAATGGCAAATTGTGCATGTGCATTTTGTGAAAAACAAAACGGAACCACCAAGGCAAATAAAAATTTCAATTTTCGAGTCATAAAGCAATTTGGTTTTCACAAGATTACAATAATTAATTGAATTTCTTTGCAATCCTTTCGTCATTAAATGTCAACCATTCAGATCTCGCCTAAAAATTACCGAAACTAAAAACTTCCACACAATACGATTGTTATCTTTGCAACATGGAAGCGATTCAACATCTGAAATGGCGTTATGCCACCAAAAAATACAGTTCTAAAACCATTCCTTCTGATCAAATCGACATCATTTTAGAATCTGTTCGTTTATCGCCAACTTCTCTTGGATTACAGGCCTTCAAAGTTTTCGTGATTCATGAAAATTCGGAGTTAAGACAACAAATGCTTCCCATTGCCTACAACCAAACTCAAATTTCAGACGCATCTCATTTGTTGGTTTTTGCAGCTTACAACAATGTTACCGAAACAGACGTTCACAATTACCTCAACAACATAGCAAACACGCGTGAAATTCCTTTAGATTCGCTCGATGGCTTTAAAAAAAGCATCCAAGGATTCACTGGATCAAAAAACGAGGCACAAACTGCTGAATGGGCTTCCAAACAATGTTACATTGCCTTGGGAATTGCCATGTCAACCGCTGCACAATTGCATATCGACACCACACCAATGGAAGGTTTTAATCACGAGGGACTAGATACGGTTTTAGGCCTAAAAGAACGGGGGCTCACAAGCAGCGTTATTCTGGCATTGGGCTACCGCGACGAAGAAAATGACAAACTGTCAAAATTGGCAAAAGTGCGTAAGCCTCATCACGAACTCTTCGAAGTTTTGTAATAATTACATAAAGTTTCGTTCACATTATTTGCGATTTTCGCAAAATCATTAGTTTTTTTATAACATAGAACTAACATCATCCTAATTTACCGAAGCTCAATTTGTGATGACTAAAATCACAAATGAAACACACATTTAAAATCATCTTTTTCTTGTGTTTCGCGTTCATTTTCGCGAACACATCAAAAGCACAGAATCCGGGATTGGTAATTTCCGAATCTTTTGTGAATCCATCTGGAACAGATTCATGCAAAGAATTTGTAGAATTGGTTGCAACCCAATCAATTGACTTCAGTAAATCACCATATACAGTAATTGTTGCCAACAATGGAACAGCAACTGTTAGGGGGTGGAAAGAAGGAAAATCAATCACTTATGCTTTCGAAATCAACTCTGGCAAAGTGAGTACCGGCGACATCGTTTACGTTGGAGGTTCATGCATGAAAATCAATGGTTTAAAAATAAAAACCATCAATAACATGACAACCGGTGGCGACGGTGGCATTGGCAACGTAAATGCAACAGGTGTCTTTGGAAACGGCGGATCAAGTTCTGATGCCATAGCCGTTTTTGCAAGCGGAGTTTCAGGCATAGATTCAACCACAGTTCCAGTAGATGCATTGTTTTATGGAACCGCTTTTGGAACAGCTATCAATTCATCTGGAGCAGCAGGCTATCAATTACCAGTGAATGATTTATACAATGGTGGAAAATTAAATTCATCGTCGTATTTAATTGGAGACCCAGGAGCAAATTACATTGTGGCATCCGGAAAATTCAATACCGTATCTCAAACCTTTAAAACAGCGAGAACTCACACCACAACATCAACTACCGCAACAGATGGAAGTACTTCCATCACTTTTGAAGGTGCAGCAGATACAACGTCCCCCACAACTACTTTTTTGCCTAAAAATGGCGACAGCACTGTTTGGATAAACTCCAAATTATCAATTTCAATATCTGAAAAACCTTTTTTAGCGAATTCTATTGGTTTAGATAACAACAACATTGATACATGCGTTTTTTTAAGAACTATCAATGGAACCCCAGTATCATTTGATGCATCAATTAGCGGACAAATGATTTCAATCGTTCCCAATGCCATTTTGAATTCAAATACAGAGTATGTTTTTGGACTAAAACCAAATTTAATTGGTGATTCAGTGGGAAATAAAATCCAAACGAATTTGAATGCCACGTTTAAAACACTTGTTGATCAAACCACTTTTAAACCTGCCGATATTTCTGTAATCGCATACAGAATGAATGCACTTACAACCGATGACGAATTTCAATTTGTAACGTTTGTAGACATTCTTCCGTTTACCAGAATTCAATTCACCGATGCCAAATTCACAACCAATGTCACTCCTCAATGTGCGGGTGGATTAACTTGGATAGCACCTTCTACTGGAGTTGCTGCGGGAAGTATCATTCAAATTAAAAATGACTTGCCAAGCACAAGTATTGGAAGCATTTCGGGTTCAAAATTTGGATTGAGTAGCTCTGGTGACCAAGTAATTGCATACACTGGACCAATTGAAAATCCAAATTACATTACAGCCTTCAGCTCTAACAACTGGCTAACCAACAATACTTTATGCTCAGGAAGTAATTCAATGTTGCCAACTGCACTTTCAAATGCTGTAAATGCAATTCAACACGCTGGAACCAAAGGAAATGTTTCAGGTAACACTGCCAATGCATTTTATAATGGCCCAACTACGGGCAGTATTTCTCAGTTAAAGTCCCTCATCCACGACACCGCAAATTGGAATGGAACGGCTTCAGGAACAACAGCGCAAACCTTTCCTAATTGGATTTTCCCAGGCTCACCAACGGTTGTAAAAGCTGAACTACTTTCTGCCAAATCGATTCGTGTTATTTTTAGTAGGGACATGGACTCAGCAAGCGCAGTATCTGTTGGTTCATATACAGGAATTGCGAATTTGAATTCGGCTGTGGTTACAAAAAATGGAATACTTGCAGATACAGTTACCTTGAATTATTCAACTGCTTTTCAAAACAATATCGCATATACTCTCACTGTATCGAATGTTTTAGATAAAGAAAATCGCAAATTGTTCAATCCTTTTGTTTTCAGTTTCACATTCAATACCACTATATCGTTCGATACACGTTTTGTCACTGTTACTGAAGGAACAAAAACAATTTCAGCCAAACTTTCTGTTAAATTTCCGAGTTCTGGCTCATTCACTTTAGAATCGATGCCGGCAACTTGGAGCACTGCTTCAGGAAATGATATCAATTTATCTGCAAGTACTTACAGTTTTGACGAAACAACATCTAAAATAACGGTCAACTTTAATATCAATGATGATTCTGAAGCAGAGCAAGACGAATACGCAGTTTTCGGAATAAAAAACATCAATGGATTTGCAGTGAGTGGGAACGATTTCTTCACTGTTTACATCAAAGATAACGATAGACTCGCGCCATCACCATCGAAATCAATTGAGCTCGTGCACGTTAACAGCTATGATCCCAACCCAACTGTTGGAAGTACCTGCGAAATTTCAGCTTTTGATTCTGCGTCAAAACGATTGTTTATGACGAGTGCCATTCAAAAAAGGATGGACATTGCGGATATTTCAAATCCATTAAGCATCAAATTGATTAAATCAATCGACATGACACCATACGGAGGCATTACGAGCATTGCCGTAAAAAATGGAATTGTTGCTGTTGCTTCACCTGATTCTGTTGAACAAAATCCAGGTCAAGTTATTTTCTTCAATACAAATGGTGATTACGTGAGCAAGGTAAAAGTTGGAGCTTTACCCGATCACGTTGGATTTAGCCACGATGGTAAATTTGTAGTCACTGCAGATGAAGGACAGCCAAATTTAGACTATACGAATGACCCTGAAGGATCTGTGAGCATGATTGATATTTCGAATGGGATACAAAACCTCAGCCAGTCAAACGTTACAATCATTGATTTCAAAGGTTTCAATGCGCAAGAAAGCACACTCCTCAACTCAGGAGTACGTAAACTATTCAAAGCGAGCACATTGGCTCAAGATTTCGAACCAGAATATGTAACTATTTCTGCCGATAACAAATTGGGATGGGTTTCATTACAAGAAAACAATGCCATTGCAACAATCGATTTTACTACGAAAAAAATAACCAGTGTTTGGGCTTTAGGAACCAAAGAATTTAATAATTTCGGTAGTGGTTTCGATGCCAGCGACAAGAGTGGATCTGTGTTGATTTCTAATTGGAATGTGAAAGCTTTCACATCTCCCGACCAAATTGCAAATTTCTCTGTAAATAACAAAACCTATTTGGTAACTGCCAATGAAGGCGACGAAAAAGAATATACTCCATTAAATGAACGCACAACGGTAAATGCAGTAATCCTCGATTCCGCAACATTTCCTAACCGTAAAATGCTTATGGAAGATCATGCTTTAGGAAGATTGAGAATTACCAATTTACATGGAGATAAAGATGCCGATGGTGATTACGATGAATTATACATGGTTGGACCTCGCTCATTTTCAATTTATGATGCTTCTAACAATACCATGGTTTTCAACAGTGGAGATGCATTTGAATTGATTACCTCACAACATCCATCAATGGGTAGAATTTTCAATTCCGACAATGAAGCTTCTAACACTTTAAAATCTAGAAGCCGATCAAAAGGCCCTGAACCTGAAGGTGTTACCGTGACCAAAATTGGTGATAAAACTTATGCTTTCATCACATTGGAAAGAATTGGCGGTGTTATGGTTTATGATATTTCTAATCCAACAAATCCAGTTTATGTAGATTACAAAAACACCAGAAGCAACACCATTTTCGGTGGCGATAATGGTCCTGAAGGAATCATCTACATCCAACCGAGTCATAGCCCTACGGGTAAACCAATGGTTGTAATTGCAAATGAAATTAGTGGAACCATCACACTTTTTGAAGTGAGAAATAATGTTCCTTCTTCAGTGAAAAACTATGCTGATCCATCAACAAAATTCATTGCGTATCCGAATCCAACCACCGGTATGGTTCATGTATCTAAAACAGGAAACTACTGCATTCTCAACGGAATGGGTCAAAAAGTTATGGATCTAACAAATGTCAATGTTATTGACTTATCAAAATTCAACTCGGGAATTTATATCATTCAAAACGAATTGAAACAAACACAAAAAATCGTACTTCAAAAGTAATTTCTTTTATGTCTTTTTACTTTGATTGCGAAGGGAGTCTCATTTGAGACTCCTTTTTTTTTGCAGTTTTTGCAAATCTTTCTCATTGAAATATTTTGCTTTATTGCGTTATATGATGGAATTATAGTTTGAAAAAACGACCTTTGTACTCCAGAATTTTTAATACGCAATTTTGAATAAGCTCATCATATTTTCGGCACCATCTGGTTCTGGTAAAACCACGGTTGTAAAACACTTGCTCGATGTTATGTCGGAAAAAATCGCTTTTTCCGTGAGTGCCACAACACGCCTTCCCAGACCTGGAGAAGTAACAGGCCGAGAATATCACTTTCTTCAGCTTGAAGACTTTCAAAATCGCATTAAAAACAATGAGTTTTTGGAACATGAAGAAGTGTATGCAGGAATTCTCTACGGAACATTGTGGAGCGAAGTCCAAAAAATATGGGCAGAAGGCAAAGCCGTAGTTTTCGATGTCGATGTAAAAGGTGGCCTTGCCCTGAAGCGTCAATTTGGAGATCAAGCACTTGCCGTGTTTTTAAGACCACCAAGTGTCGAAATTCTTTTAGAGCGACTCACCAAAAGAAGTACAGAAGTAGAGCACCAGCTAAAAGAGAGAATTGCCAAAGCCAACTATGAACTCAGTTTTGAAAACCAATATGATGTGGTGGTGGTAAACGATGTGCTGGAAGACACTTTCGTAAATTGCGAAAACTTGGTAAACAACTTCCTCCAAAAATAATGAGAAGAATTGGCCTTTATTTCGGCTCATTTAATCCAATTCACGTTGGACATATTCAAGTTGCTGACCTCATTTTAAACGAAGCGAAATTTGATGAAGTTTGGTTTGTTCCATCTCCATTGAACCCTCATAAATCTGAAGAAACGCTAATCCCTGCGGATATCCGGTTAAAATGGGTACAGATGGCCCTACAAAACCTACCACAATTTTTATGTTCCGATGTTGAATTTCACCTTACCAAACCATCATACACTTACAAAACAGTGAAACATCTGTACAGCGTATATCCTAACGATAAATTTGAGTTGATTATGGGTGCCGATAATTTAAATAGCTTCCATAAATGGCAAAACGCCAATGAACTGGCACAAATTTGTCCCCTCAATGTTTATCCTCGACCGGGTTATGTTAAACCAGATTCTATGCCATTCAATGCAAAATGGTTTGAAGCCCCCCTTCTCGATATTAGTGCAACGCAAATACGGGATATTTTATGGGAGAATCACAATTCTCCAGAAATTGCCTCTGAACGAATTCAAACACTTGTCCCTCAAGAAATTAAAGAAAGTTTAGCTGCGTTTTTTCAGTCTATAAAGCCTTAACCGAACCAAAATCCAAGCAACGGCAAACGTCACAAAAAAAGAATAGAGTGCATATACTAGCGCTGGCTTTTCCATATTGCTAACTCCCAATTTTTCGCTTGCTATGAGAAGCGCCAATGCCGTGTTGTGAAGTCCAACCTCCACCGCAATTGTAATTCTATTTTTAAACGACAATCTGAATGGTGTTCCAACTAAATATCCCAAAAACATACTCAAAACATTTAATCCAATCACAATGGGTGTTAACATCCAAATGTCTGAACCACTCATGGATGCCCCCCCTGATTGATTTCCAGCAAGAAATTTAAAGGTAAACACCAACAATAACAGTATGGGTAAAACGATGTTGATGCCTTTCTGTAATTCCATAATTTTTTTTCCCAATTTATGACGCAACAACATGCCTATCGACGCAGGAACAATTGTGATGGCAAAAATTTCTAACATGGTGCTCCAAAATGGCAAATGAATTTGATTGGTTGATGCCCCAATGAAATACTGAATGAACAAATTCACCATCAGAGGAATTGAAAATAACGATAAAAATGCATTAGAAACCGTTAAAGATACTGCCAATGCTACATTCCCTTTTACAAAGTAACTGATGAGATTGGAGGTAATGCCACCCGGACAAACCGACAATATCATGACACCCACTTTTAATTCTGGATTTAAATTCGACTGATAAACAAGCACAAATGCCACGATTGGCAACAGCAACATTTGCGAAAATAATCCAATTGCCAGAGGTTTGGGTTGATCAAATAATTGTTTAAAATCCTCTTTTTTTAGACTCAATCCAAGTCCCAACATGATCAAAGCCAATACAAAATTCAATATGAGATTGATATGTTGACCTATGAAATCCATTTGGAATTTAAGCAAAAAAGAAATTGAACAATAAATGAATGAAATTATACAGGTAGTAGGCACCAATTACCGTGAGGACAATACCAAAATAACGATTTACTGTAAAATATATTCGATGATTGAGTTTTTTTCCCAAATAGTCACTGAGGTACACTTTAGCCATATCCGTTGAAAATACTGTGATTAACGTTGTTACAATTTGCACCAAAATGGTGTATCTTCCTTCAAATGAATTGTCGTGACCCACGCTCATTGCACCGGTCAGTGTAACCCAAAGTAAAATCACAAACGGGTTCATGAGATTCATGGCAAATCCCTTGAGGATATTCGTATTTTTCTCGATAGGAGACTGAAGGTTGCGGAGAAATTTTTTGTATTTAACCACAATTCCTTTCACCCCTATTGCAATGATACCAAATGCCGCAAAGCCAGCAAATGCTAGTTGGAATCCCGGCATGGTAAAAAATCCAGAAAGCCCGTAAAAACAAGCCAATGCAACCACTAAATCGCTCAAAAATATACCCAGAGCCATTAATATTCCTGCCATTCTTCCCCCTTGAATACCCACCTTAATGAGTGCAAAAAACGAAGGGCCGAAACTCACCAAACCAAGCAGTAAACCACCGCTAATCCCTTTCAATATGGCTAAAATCCATGGCATGGTATCGCAAAATAAGGTCTATTCCTTAGAAAGCCAAGGAATTTGACTAAAGCGTGAACATTTCGAAAGTTTTTAAAGAAAATTTAAATTAAAATAGATAATTCTTTCACAAAAGGATCATAAACATCCTCGCTACAAGCCACAATTTCATTTTTGAAAATGATGTCACCACCACCTGAAAAATCTGTACATAACCCTCCCGCCTCTTGCACAAGTACAATTCCCGCAGCAATGTCCCAAGGACTTAAATTCATTTCAAAAAAGGCATCAAATCTACCGCATGCGGTGTAGGCCAAATCTATAGCCGCCGAGCCCATTCTTCGCAAACCATGGGTTTTTCTCATGAGAGTACTGAGTACTTGCAAATACTCATCAACTTTTTGAAACTGATAATATGGAAATCCGGTTGCAATTAAAGTGTCATTAAGATTTGCATTTTTCGCAACTTCAATCTTTTGACCGTTCAAAAAAGCACCTTTATTTTTGAGAGCAACAAAAGACTCTTTGAGAGCGGGGCAATAAACAACGCCGAGAATGGGTTCTTTGTGATTCATCAACGCAATGCTAATGGAAAACACAGGGAGTCCATGCAAGAAATTTGTGGTACCATCGAGTGGATCTATGATCCAAGTGTATTGGGTTAAAGTTCGGTTATTAGGAGCTTTTTCTTCTCCAATAAAGGTGGCAGACGGCAGAATTTCACCCAATTGATCCACCAACATTTGCTCGCTTTGCTGATCTACAAAACTCACCAATTGGTTCAAGCCTTTGTCTTCGATGGCATCGGCTTTTACATGATTCCAATGCAAAAGTTGAAATTCACCAATTTGTTTGGCAATGGCTTCAACTTTTGCAAGGAAATCGAGAGAGATTTCAGACATTCGTCTGGATTTTAACAATGTTCTTGGAATGCACCCATGAGGTTATCGGCAATCATGTCGGCAGTTCTGCCTTCAATCATGTGACGCTCAACCATGTGCACAATTTCCCCATTTTTAAACAAGGCAATTGCTGGAGAAGATGGCGGATAAGGTGCCATAAATTCTCTTGCTTTAGATACTGCATCTAAATCTTGACCTGCAAAAACTGTCAACAATTTGGCTGGTTTTTTATCACTTCCTAAACTTTTCAAAATTCCTGGACGCGCACTTCCCGCCGCACATCCACACACTGAATTTACAACAACCAACGTGGTGTCGTTGTTGTTGTTCATTGCACTTTCAACCTCTTCAGCCGTTTTTAACTCTGTAAAACCGCTGTTTGTCAACTCTGCACGCATTGGTGCTACTAACATTTCTGGATATGGCATATACAAATTTACAACATTTTATTGGATTTCTAAAAATCCAGAAGTATCACTTACAGGGAAATTGCATTCCCCGCGATATAAACAATTTCGGCATGATTTTGTCCCAAAAAATAAGGAATGCCCTTAATGGCATCTTGTGTCTTGGTTGCAAAAAAATCAGCGCGCATCCCTCTGGCTAAGCTGCCCACCTCATTCTCCAAACGCATCGATCGAGCTGCATTGCAAGTGATGGCGTGAAACGCCTCAACAGGTTGCATTTTCATTTGCGTACAAGCAAAAGCCCAAATGGTTTGTAATGAACAAATGGGACTAGAACCAGGATTGAAGTCTGTTGCCAAAGCAACCGGCAATCCATGTTGTATCAATTGCTTCACAGGGGCATAAGGTATACCTAAAAAGTATGAAGTTCCAGGCAAAGCCACCGGCATGGTACCCCCATATTCTTCCGTAAAACCTTGCTTTAAAGCAGCTATTTCATTCTCTTCACAATGTTCTAAATGGTCGGCACTCCAAGCTTTGTTTTTCACTGCCGCCTGAACTCCGCCAGTGAGTCCCAATTCATTGGCATGGATTTTCGCTGGAAGTCCATTTTCAGCCGCCAATTGTAAAATTTGGTTGGTTTGATCCACAGTGAAAAATCCTTTATCACAAAAAACATCCACGTGGTCGGCCAATTGCTCCGCAACCACAACTGGAAGCATTTCATTGATAATCAAATTAATATACCCACTCTGATTGTTTTTATATTCAGCAGGAAATGCATGAGCTCCCAAAAATGTTGCTTTTATGGTGCAAGGAAACTTTTCTTTTAATCTCTTGATAACCCTTAAAATTTTCAATTCGGCATCTACCGTTAGTCCATACCCACTCTTAATTTCCATGGTTGTGGTTCCATGTTTTATCATCAATTCAACACGTTTAGAAGCTTGTTCAAAAAGCTCATCTTCCGACATTCCCTGAAGTTTTCTCGCAGAGTTGAGGATACCACCACCATTTTCGGCTATTTCTTCGTAGGTTGCCCCTTCTATTCTCATTGCAAACTCTTCATGCCTCGGCGCTGCAAAAACAATGTGCGTATGGCTGTCAACAAGTCCTGGCAACACCTCCATTTCTTTCATATCAACCAATTCTATATTTTGCAATTTCAAAGATTCTGCTAGAGATGGATCACTATGTTTACCCAGATTTACAACAATTCCGTTTTCGACGAGCATCCACGCATTTTCGATCATCGAAATCTCTTGCATTTCTGAACCCTTTTTAAAAGTTCCACGCACGTTTGTACCGTAAAGTTTCGAAATATTGTAAAACAGTTTTTTCATCCCTCACAAAAAAACAACATGAATTTGATTCAATCATTATTTTTCATAGATATTTTGTTATTTCGAGGGACATTTGTACCAACACAAATTCAAATCCAAGCATGAAACCGATCGAAATCCTTCAAAAACCCATTGTAAAAACACCATCAACTTTTGTTGCGCCAACGGCAACAGCCATCGGAAATGTGCACCTTGGCGAAGAATCTAGTGTATGGTTTGGTGCTGTTTTAAGAGGCGACACCGATCTAATTTCCGTTGGAGATCGAACCAATATCCAAGACAATGCTGTTTTACATGCTGATCCTGGTTCACCATGCATCATTGGAAATGATTGTGTCATTGGACATTCAGCCATTGTTCACGGAGCAAAATTGAGTCATCACGTTTTAATCGGCATGCATGCAACCGTGCTGAATGACGCACAAATTGGAGAATACTCCATCATAGGTGCCAATGCACTCGTTCCACAAGGTATGGTGATACCGCCTTATTCAATGGTTTTGGGGGTTCCTGCTAAAATTGTGAAAACGCTTGGAACCGAAATTGAGACCAAAATCAATGAAAATGTGAACGAATACGTGGAACGTGCCAAGGTTTACAAACAATATTATTCGGAAAAATAAGCTGAAAATTGCCCAATTTTGAGGGTATTTTCGTATTATTGTGTGATTTCACCATGCCACGTACCAAATATTTTTTCAATCCTAAAAGCTTAAGCTTTGAAAAAGTATCCGATCATCGGGGGTACATGAGGTGGCGAATATTTGGACTTTCCTCGCTGATTATTGTTTCCGTGATTTCATTGTCCCTCCTCTTTAGTCGATTTATGAAAACGCCAATGGAATTATCAATTCAAAAGGAAAATGCACTGATCCAAAAGCAATTGAATCAAATGGAACGACAATCGATTGAGCTTGAAAATCAATTGAATGAACTCAGGAATAGGGATATAGAAATATATCGTGCGATGTACGGTGTTGCACCTCCGAAACCAATCAACTACAAAGGCAATGATTATTCTGAACTACTGAAAATGTCGCATGGAAAATTTGTCAAAAGATTGAGAGAAAAAATGGATGAAATGGATCAAATGGCAAAGCAACAGGAAGTTTCATACAAGAACTTAGAAAAACTGATTTCGAAACGAGAGGAAATGGTGAATTCAATACCTGCAATTATGCCTGTAGCAAACAAAGAATTGCGGCGTATGGCGAGTGGATTTGGTTACAGAATGGATCCCTTTTACCATACTTTCTCTTTCCACGCTGGAATGGATTTTACCGCTGAAGTTGGCACCGAGATATACGCAACTGGAAATGGTGTTGTTTCGGAAGTAAAAAATGATGGCTGGGGTTATGGAAACCACATCATCATCAATCATGGCTTTGGATATACCACACTTTATGGACACTTAAGCCGCTTTGCAGTAAAGCCCGGCACAAAAGTAAAACGCGGACAACTTATTGGATATGTAGGAAATACAGGCAGATCAACAGGATCTCACTTACATTACGAAGTACGAAAAAATAACAATCCATTAAATCCTGCCTTCTTCTATAGAAACGATTTATCTGATCTAGAATACCAGAAAATGTTAGAAATGTCGCAACGCGAAGCAAATCGATTTGATTAAACACTATGAGCGAATTAGAAACCACAACAAAAAAGTATTTTAAAATTGGCGAAGCAGCCGAAATTATTGGTGTTCCTGCCTCAACATTGAGATTTTGGGAGAAAAATTTCCCTCAAATTAAACCAATGAAAAATAAAAAAGGCGACAGAATCTACTCGTCTAAGGATATTGATGTTCTCAAAGAAATTCACTATCTTTCTCATAACAAGGGAGTCAGGTTAGCAAATGTATCTAAAAAAGTGAGCAGAAACGCAGTACAGACTGATGCTCGCGTGTTTTTGATTCAACAGTTAAGAGACTTTAAAGACAAACTTTTAAAACTTAAAGAACAGCTGGAATGAGGTACTTGGCATTGATCGGAATTGCAATTTGTCGTTTTTCTTTTGCACAAATCGCAAATTCTCCAATGTCACTCAACCAATCACCAACTACTTTTAATTTTGAATCGGTCAATGTATCCCCAATACAATTTAATCCCCTTGTAAAAACGGTCTTTTTTATCTCCCACCAATCCAATTTTATTGGAACAGATATCTCTCAGGCAGGCATTGGATTTGCCCATCAATTCAATAAAAACAGAATTGTAGGTGTGTACAACCAAAATGGGAGTCCTGATTTATCAAATCATTCGTTAAATTTAGCTTATTCCAAGTATTTAAATTCTGATCTATTGGTAGGTATTGGAGTGATTGGAGGAATAACCACTTCTGAATCAATCAACCATGCAACAGGCGGTTACCAAATAGGTGGCACCTATAAACTATCTAATAATGCTTTTTTTAGCCTTTGGCATCAAAGCGATCATCTAGCTACCTTTCAGTCTATTGGCTATCATGTAGTCAATCATCATTCTTTAATTTCTGCAAATTTGGTCTTCCAAAAAGACCAACCCATTGCTGAAGTATCAGCAGGAATGAAAATAAAAGAAAACTTTACTTTGAGCGCCATTTTGAGCAATGGCCCATATTGGATTGGACTTTCTGGAAGCTTTAAATACAGGCAATTTATTGTTTCAAGTAAACTTGCTTATCACAACAATCAATTGGGTTTTAGGCCCTCAATTTTTATACATTATGTGTTTCAAGAACAAAAAAGTGATGATGGTATTGTGCGTTTGGATGTTGTTCAAAAACATAAATGCTCAAATCGACATCGACCAACAAATTACAACGCTTCCCGCAGAAGTAGAAATCAATCAAATTCATTTAACAGCTGGTTCAATTGACCATACAATTTATATCAATTGTTTGAATGAAAGTGAGCTGTTTGAATTGGGTTGTTTCAGTTCAGAACAATGCTCGAATATCTTGAAGCATATAGAAGATTATGGCCCAATGATCCATGCACAAGAACTCCTTCATTGTGGAATTGAGGTGAATACAATTCATCAAATTTATCAAAAACTGGACTTTCGGTTATCCTTCAAACAAGAAATAAAAAACCTGTATCAAAGTCCCAATTTAGAGAAATTACAATTTTCAGCACGGATAAAACCGCCTATTATAAGCAGTGGAATTTCAAATGAATTGAAGAATTGGGGTTATGAGGGAAAGATAAAATGGCAACTGAATTCCCAGTTCCAATTTGGTGCGAGTACAGATACAGATCCAGGTGAAAAAAATCTCGATTTTTATTCCGCATACATTCACTATCAAGGGAAATCAGCACTTAAAAATGCCATCATTGGAAACTTTGTTTGTCAGTTCAACAAAGGACTCATATTTGGAAGCTCCGGGCAGTTTGGATCGCCAATTTCTCTTGAAAATTACACCTATCAACCTGTCGGTATTAAACCGTATTCATCTTATAATGAAGATGTTGGCCACTTTGGAATTGCATGCAAATTTACATTATATGGGTTTGAAATATATACTGGAATTGGTCAGAAAAAGATTGATTGCCAGCTCAATTCATCAAATCAAGTATTTCAAAAACGGATTTGGGGAGGCAACCATTACACTGAATTACAGCTATCTCGAAGATTCAATAATACCGAAAATTTGGCTTTCGTCACTTTTCAAAAATTGTACACTAAATTTCAAATAAATGCCACATTGGCAAGATACCATTACACCATTCCAAAGCAGTTAGAAATCTACCGCGATACCCAGACAAAGCAAAACCTCTCTTTTTTGGAGGGACAGATTACTTTCCCACGCTTTTTATATGGTAGATGGATCATGAACTTGGCTTGGGATGCAAATACTATGTCGTTTTCACACTGTTTAGCCGGAGTATATGCATTGTCAAAAAATGCAAATTGGGGAATCAGATGGATTACAATAAACAAAGATTTTGATGCCCCCGAGTTATACAGCAGATTGCTTCAATATAAAAACTCTCATAATCTTGAATCGGGATTCGACATCAAACTGAATAGAAAAATCAGTTCAAAAATCAGGGTAGAAAACACCATTTACATTCTCCCTACTTACAATAAAAATAGTTGGGAAAATGGACTCAAGCAAATTGGCATTTTACAATACGAATTTTCAAGGTCTTCCATTTTATTGTTCCAATTCAGAAGGGAAAAATCATTCAACGGGGATCGAGAAAATATAGGTCGTAACTTCATGTATACATATCAAATGTCGCATTCAATTGGATTATCGAAAAGGCTCCAATTTAGATGGAGTGGCATTCAAAAGAGCACCAATTACACATCAGAAATCGACCAATTGCTAACATTAGAAATTCGATGCAATGTTTCAAAAAACTTAAGTTTGAATGTCGAACAAAATTGGTTTCGAGCAATCAATGGCAGCATCTATCAGCTAGACAATAGCATGCCGGGTGTACTTGGTTATATGGTTTATTCTGGTAGTGGTGAAATGTGCAATATTGTGGCCAAGATGAGCATATACAAGCATATCCATTTTTATATTAAGTTGCAGAAAATGCAAAAAATGAATGCAAAAAATGAAACAGAAATCGACGTATCAAACTCATACCACCGTATTTTTGTACAAATTAAATTTCAATAATGTCGCAAACAAAGCTCAGCGTTAATATCAATAAATTTGCCACCATCAGAAATGCCCGTGGTGGAAACAATCCGAACTTAGTTCAAGTTGCAAAAGATTGTGAGTCTTTTGGTGCACAAGGAATAACCGTTCATCCAAGACCCGATGAACGTCATATACGTTATCAAGATGTTTTAGATTTGAAGCCTGTCATCAAATCTGAATTTAACATTGAGGGATATCCATCACAAGATTTTATTGAACTCATTCACAAAGTAAAACCGGAACAGGTAACCTTGGTTCCGGATCCACCGCATGTTTTGACATCCAACACTGGCTGGAATACCATTGCGAACCGAGAAATGCTTCAATCCATCATCAAAGAATTGAAGAAAAGCACATCAAGAGTGAGTATTTTTTTAAACCCTCAGCCAGAATTGGTTGAAGGCGCAAAATTGTGTGGCGCTGACAGAATTGAGCTTTACACTGAATATTATGCAGTGAATTTCACTCAAAATCCAGAACATGCAATTGGTCAATATGTTGAAACAGCCAAAAAAGCTCAGGAATTTGGATTGGGGATTAATGCTGGTCATGATTTAGATTTGATCAATTTAAACTATTTGGCAAAAAATATTCCTGGTTTGCTAGAGGTTTCTATTGGACATGCGTTGGTTTGTGATGCATTGTATCACGGACTTCAAAACACCATTCAAATGTATTTGGCACAACTGAACTTAGAATGATGAAAAAGCTCAGTTTACTGATTGTGTTGTTGGGATGTGTAGTTGGAAATATCAGAAGCTGGGGATTTTTAACTCATCGGATTATCAACCAAAATGCATGCTTGGCATTGCCCAAACCCCTTTTTGAATTTTACAAAAAGCACATTCAATACCTCATAGATCATGCTACTGATCCAGATAATCGCAGATATATGGTTGAAAATGAGGCATGCAAACATTTTATCGATTGTGATTATTATGAAAAATCTGCTCCGCTCGATACAATTTTCAAAAATTATGACGATGCTGTTTGCAAATATTCCGAAGACACTGTTTTGAAGCATGGCATTGTACCTTGGCAGTGCAATCGAATGGTATACTGGTTAAGAAATGCATTTTTAGAAAAGGATTTAACCAAAATACTTAAGGTTTCAGCTGATTTAGGTCATTATGTAGCAGATGCTCACGTGCCTTTACATACAAGTTCAAATTACAATGGGCAGAAGACAAATCAGCATGGAATCCATGCACTATGGGAAACTAGGATTCCTGAAGTATTTATTCACGATTATCCCATTTTTGTATCGGATGTGATGTTTCTTCCAAATTTTAACCTTGAAATTTGGAAATCGGTGGAAGAAAGTTTCTCACTGGTAACCAAAGTTCTTCTTTTTGAAAGAATGTCTAAAAAAGAGATCCCTGAAAATGAACACTATGAATATGTTCAAAAAGGTAGCCAAGTTATAAAAAGGGAAAGCACACAGTTGATCCGCAACTATGAACAAAAAATGGATGACATGGTGTTGCTCAGAATTAAAAAGTCTATTCAAATGGTCGCGAGTTTTTGGTACACGGCCTATTTAATGGCTGGGGAACCCGATTTATCAGAAATTGAAAACCAAATTCTACCTGTTGAAATTCCATTGGAAGAAATCTCCAATCACGAGCATCGGTGAGGAGGGTAAAAAAGATTAGATGGTTAGTTGGATTAGAGGGATTAGGAAGATTAGAAGGATTAGAGAGATTAGAAAGATTAGAGGGATTACAAATTCAAAATTCGAATTTCTATTCTTCGATTTTTGGCACGACCTTCCTCAGTATCGTTGCTCGCACTTGGCTTGGAGGAACCAAATCCTTTCGCAATTAATCGCAACGGTGCAACACCCTGTTTCTCCAAATATGCTTTAACAGAAGTTGCACGATTTGCCGATAGTTCTTTGTTGTGTGAATCAGAACCAGAATTGTCGGTATGACCAGAAATTTCAATTTTCATTTGAGGATTGCTGTTCAGCAATTGAATCACCGTTTTCAACTCAACCTCACTCTCGGGTTTTAAGTCAAATTTGTCGATATCAAAGAAAATATTGTTCAATGTAACAACCTGATCCAATTTGATTTTTTCCAAATACGACTCAATTAAATAGGGTTTATCGATAGACGATTCTGTGGGTTGAAAATTTCTTGAATCGAGTAAATATCCTTTGGCCATTGAATGCAACGCATAATTATTACCTGCCACCACTGGAATTAAAAAGGAAGATGTACTATCTTGATAAACAATTTTTTGTGTTTGTAAGTTCACCAAACGAACATTCGCAGCAATTTCTTTTTTGGTTTGTTTGTCATAAATCTTACCCAATAAATAATTAACTGGCTTTGGTTTAAATTTATCGATGAGTTTAATCGAGTAAATATCTAAACCGCCAAAACCACCTTCACGGGCAGATGCGAAATACGCTTTTTGAGCAATTGCATCTACATAAAACCCTACATCGTCTTGACCAGTGTTTACCCCTTTTCCTAAATTTTCAGGTTTATTCCATTGTCCTTCTTCGTTAAATCGAGACATAAAAATATCGTGTTGCCCATAACCCGGGTGACCATTGCTGGCAAAGTATAATGTTACACCGTCGTAATGCAGGAACGGGGCTTCTTCATCAAATTTGGTGTTAATGGTTGGGCCTAAATTGGTGGGTTTTGTCCATTTTCCATTCACTTTTCTCGTTATCCAAAGATCCTTTCCACCCATTCCGCCTGGTCTTGAACTGGCAAAAATGATGGTATTTCCATCTCCACTAACCGATGGCTGAGCATCCCACTGAGGTGTATTTACAACTTCACCTAAATTTTGTCGTTCGCCCCATTTATCATTCACCATTTCAGAAAAGAAAATATCGCAACTCCCAAAACCATCCTGATTACAAACCGTATAATACAAGATTTGAGTTTTAGGACCGTAATAAACAGAGTTCGTGCCTTCGTTTTCGATGGTATTAATTTTTCCGGGGGCAAATCGCGATTTTTCCCACCCATTAGCTCCTAATTTTGAAACGTAAAAGTCTTCTTGCCCGCCCACCAAACGTGTATATACAAATGAATTTCCATTGATTGGCATTCCCGGCCAATATTCATTGAGATTTGAATTGATGGCTTCACCCATGTTTTGGATTTCCATCTTTAACAAATCACCCAACTCAGCCTTAGCCATATCGATTGAAGCTTTTAGGCGACTCACCTTTGACTTCATACTCGGAGAAGCAGCATCTTCTTTGGGATTGAAATTTGGCATCAAAGGCACACTGTCGTAGCGGTTTAAATAGAACAAGGCTTCATCGAATCTCGACATTCGAAAGAGGTAAAATGCCAAATAAAAATAGCTAGGCTGGTACAATGAATCGGCTTTTATACAGTTTTTATGCGATTTTATTGCATTCGAACTGTCTTTCAGAGTTTCATAAATTTCGGCTTGAATTGCATAAGCAGTAGAGGAAGTTGGATCACACTTGATAGATTTTTTAATGCATGACAATGCATCATTGAACATCCCCGCTTGAAAATCTGCATAGGCTTTATCCTGCAAATCCTGACACTTCTTCTTTTGCGCGCTCACTGTCCCCCAAAAAGAAAAAAGACATAAAATCAATAAAAGTTTTTTCATATATCCAATAGATTCAAACAACAGCCTACTTATTTCCAAACGAAAGTTTTTAAAATTTCGTTTACATCTTGCTCCAAAAATTTAAATACTGGGTAAATCGAATCGGACTGAGTTTGTTTGTTGAAATAAAGGGCACCTCTCAGAAAATGTTTAGCGCTATCGGTGGTAAAAAAGTTCAAATTGGTAGCAGTATTCCCTTGGATGTGAAAAATTAAACCGGGTACTTTGGGATTTAAATTTGTGACAGGTTCTTCTAAAATGTCTTCAGCTCGTTGTAAGTGTTTATTGACCAAACTACGAGAGTCTGCTACCAAAGAGTCGTATTCATTCCAATTTTTAAATTGATAATAGGTAAAATGCAACGTTGCATTCATGGTAGGAAAGTGAAGATTGTACCAATGCTTTCCTTTTGCATCTTGATCGGGTAGCATGATCGAATAATGAGGAATTTGAAACGTAAAAGGGCAATTGGGATTTTCAAATTTGAAATACTTTTTATGTGGCAATACCATTCGAGGATAAGCATGTGGCTTGGGCACATAATTGTCGTTTGAACCACATGAAAAAATGGCACAAACCACAGTCAACATCATACTTTTAACAACCAATTTCATCATTGTTTTGGCAAAATACTTTTTATCTTTTTTACTTTTCGCGGATCTGCAGATTCCACAATAAACTGAATATCACTGACTGAAACGGCATCACCTTTTTTGGGAATTCTACCTAATTTTTCGGAGACCAAACCCGCCAATGTATCGGATTCAAATTCCTCGTTTTCGAATAGTGTAATTGGTAAATTGGTTTCTCTCAAAAAATCTACAATGAGGGTTTTGCCTTCATAAATGAAGGTATGAGCATTGACTTTGATGTAATCAGGGGTTTGCTCATCGAATTCATCATTCAACTCACCAAAAACCTCTTCTAAAACATCTTCCATGGTCACCATTCCCGATGTGCCTCCAAACTCGTCTACAACAATGGCAATATGTCCATGTTTTTGACGCAGTTCTTGTAGTAAATCGTCAATGGCTTTATTTTCTGGAATAAAGAATGGGGGATAAATCAGCGATTGCCAGTTAAAATCGTTGGTTTCATTGATATACGGCAATAAATTTTTCGAGTTTAAAACCCCAATAATTTGATCCAAATTCTCTTTGTAAACAGGCATTCTCGAATATCCCATTTCACGGGTAACCTTTAAAACTTCTTCAAAATCGGCTTCGTGGTCAATGGCAATAATATCGAGTCGAGAAACCATAATTTGTTTCACTTGAATATTGCCCATATTTACGATGCCTTTGAGAATTTCCTTTTCTTGTTTCGCATCGTCTTCATCGGTGGTGAGATCGATGGCTTGAGAGAGTTCTTCAGGCGTTAATTCTGGTGTAACAGTTTTTGCGTTTTTCTCTAAAATTTCGCCTACTTTTTCCAGCACGGACGAAAAAGGATAGAGTATCCAAAAGAAAAATCGCATTGGGTGAATGAGAAACCTTGCTGATTTTCTATAATTCTGGGTTGCGTAAACTTTCGGCATCACTTCCCCAAAAATGAGAATCACCAACGTCACTAAAATGGTATCTACCAAGAACTCTAACCAAGGATATTTCGCATTATTGAGAATATTTTCATAAAAAAGTTTTGAAAAAAGTACAAAAGCTACAATTACCAAGCTATTTAAAAGCAGTATTGTAGCAAGCAAATGCTTCGGTTTTGTGAGAAGTTTCAGAATATTTTGCGAAGTTTTGTCTTTGAGTGCTTCCAGCTCCTCCAAATCATTTTCTTTGTGCGAGAAGAATGCATTTTCGGAAGCTGCACAAATCGCGGAAATCACGAGGCATGAAAGCATTGCTATAAGCAACGACACAAGGGTTGGGATGTCCTCTGAAGGAATGTCCTTAATGAAATCTATTTTAAGTAAAAGGGCGTAAGGGCCAGCGTCGTCCATTGTTAATTTAAATTATCTGTGTCGGTAAACCCTTTCACTTGATCATCGAAAGGATCGGCACCATGGTTTCGATCAATGTTATCTTCACGATTTCCAACCATGCTGTTCATCATTTGGAAGCTCGTTACACGAATTTTGCGCAGTTGTTTTTCAACGCCTTCAGCATCAACATATTTATCGGTTCTAATTTTTCCCTCCACGTACAAAATATTTCCTTTTTTGAAATATTTCTCAGCGGTTAAGGCTTGTTGATCCCACATTTCCAAATTGTGCCATTCTGTGCTTTCCATCCTTTGACCATCTTTGGTGTAGAAATCATTTGTTGCAAGCGAAACATTGGCAACGATTCTTCCGTTATCGAGTTTACGAATCACTGGGTCTTTTCCCAAACGTCCGAGTAAAATGACTTTGTTTATCATGAGTGAAGCGATAATTTTTAGTTGTTTAACATTTTCAACATTAGTTTGTGCATCGGGAAGTTACGAATTTCGGAAATATTTACCAAAATACAGCTTTTCGATATTACAATATTATTCGGAATCGGTGACAAATGCCAACAACGTGCAAAAATAGTTTGATGGGTGAGTAAATGTTTGAAGTCGGAATGTGATGAAATGTTGAAATCTTTGGAATTTATTCCCATGGATTCTAAAAATTCTAAGGGCATTTCTGTCAATTGTTTGTCTTCACAGTTAGGATATTCATACAATCCTCCCCAAATACCGCTGCTTGGCCTTAGCATGAGGGCTATCTTGTTGTTCTGTTCGATAACAAAATAATGAAAATATTTTTTTACTGGTTTATTTTTAGGGACAACAACCGGCAAATGAGATTGTTGGCTGTAGGCATTTGCGAAGCATTCTGAATTTAAGGGGCATTGGGCACAATTTGGGTTTGCGGGAGTGCATACCATGGCACCAAGTTCAATCATGGCTTGATTGAAGATATCGGGCTGGGTATGAACTATTTCGACATCAAGTAATTGTTGTACTGTTTTATAAAATTTTGGGCTTGATATCGGCAAATCGATTCCAAAAAAACGGGCAGAAACGCGTTTTACATTGCCATCAACAGCAGCATGGGGCAATTTGAAAGCAAAAGATGCAATGGCTGCGGCAGTATACTCTCCTACTCCTTTTAATGATTTTAATTTTTCATAGTCGTTTGGAAGTTCACCATTGAATTTTTCAATCACTTGTTTTGCAGCAAAATGCAAATTTCGAGCACGGGCATAATACCCCAAACCTTGCCAAATTTTCAAAATTTCAGACTCAGATGCTGAGGCCAATGAAGAAATATCAGGAAATTTTTCTACAAAT
>JACCEA010253222.1_pt1 | contig 37267 bp, 36 predicted proteins | sample 7449851 | NCBI WGS metagenome assembly JACCEA01 (sample SAMN15323453, study PRJNA562643) | freshwater metagenome | isolation source: river surface water | place: USA:Blue River Watershed | collected 2017-08-18 | reverse complement strand
GCTCCATTTTATCGAAACTCATTGAAGTAATATTACTTGCTTCGTTTTCTAATCGTTCTTTTTCTTCTTTTTCAACTTCAGAAAGTTCTTTTTTCAATTCAGCCTCGTTTTCATCATTGGCAACAACTGTTGAAACTAATTTACCCTCTTTTTTTGAAGAATTCTCAGAACCACAATTTGCTAAAAGTAAAATGGAAATAAAAAAATAAGTGATTTTCATAGATTATTTTTTTTGAATTAAAAATAGAAATAGCTTAAAACTCAAGCCCAAATTTAAGAAAGATAATCTCATTTTGAACAGCTTCAACAGATTTAAGAAGCTTTATTTGTCCATTCTAAATAAAATAGGTTTTCATTAAGTCGTGTTGATATTACAACATCAATTTGTATTTATAATTAAAATTTAACAGAGATATCGAAATTACTCTATGTTAACCGTTTCCAATTGACAAAAACCTTAATTTAAACAATGGCATTAAGTTGATATCAATACACTTTCGAAGATTTTTAAAAACACAAACACTCAATTTAAATCTTAAATATTCTATTAAAAAGTTTTAAACTTTTATCGAGCCAAAATCCCTAATTAAATTTTAAAAATTAATTCTATAACCTAACAATCAACTTCAAATTAAATCTTCTTGCAGTCAAATAATTGGGGATAGAGTAATATTTCCCTTCCACATCTTGAATCCATTGCTTAGAAAGAACGTTATTGATTCCCAATAGATTAAATATTTCCAGCGAGATAACTGCTTCGGAGAAATTTTTATTCCAAAACGACTTTTTTTCTTTTTTGGTATCAATCAAATTATAGGACATTCCTAAGTCAATGCGAAAATATGATTTAATACGCAAAGTGTCTTTGTAGCGCGTATAATCAGGTGGTCCATACGGTAAACGTGATCCAAATTGCATTCCCATTTGAACCGTAAAATTTTCTAAACCTGGCATTTGATCTTGAACCAACGCCCCAAACGTGAATAATTGATCGGTTGGTCGAGGAATGTAACCTGGGTAAATCGTTGCACTGTCAACTACTTCTTGGTCTTCACTGAAACCAAAAATAATTCGTTCGCCAGCTGCATTGTAAAATTCTTTGTAAGAATCGCCAATGATATCTTCTTTAGTGGACATTACTCCAAATTTGAAAAACGACTCAATTCCTTTTACAAATTCACCGTGAATATTGGCATCAATACCATAAGCGTAAGCAACAGCATTGTTTTCAGCGTAATATCTTGTGCGAACGTTTTCAATTTCGTAAGGATTCACATCCCACAAATATTTGTAGAATAATTCTCCTGTGAATTTGAAAGGTTGCTCGCGGTTCCACATATTGAAATAGAAATCAGTTCCAGCAACAGCATGAAAGGATTTTTGAGCTTTTACATTGGTATTTAATTGCCCATCAAAAGTTCTAAATTCTCTGTAAAATGGCGGTTGATAATACAATCCAGTAGAGAAACGGTATGATAAATTTCTTCGTGCAATGCGATCATTTCGAACCATATACAATCGAGGGAAATAACTCACAGAAATACGTGGTGTTAAATAAAACTCATTATTGATAGCTGTGTATCCGCTTCGAAGTCCGACAGTTAACGCAAATTTATCACTAGACTCACGAATGACTTCTTCGTAGTGTTTTTTTATTTTTTTGTCGCCAACTTTTAACTTTTGATCTACAGCAACCAAATAGTTTTTCTTTGTGTGTGACCAACTTTTGTTTAATTGTAAAAAACTCGAAAGACGATAAGAATTAAGAGCAAGTTCTCCTTTAATGGTCTCAAATAATTCAACCTCATTGTTGTTTATTTGTGGCAAACTATATCCTGCAGAATCAATCATTTTCCATTCACTCAACACATCATTGAAGTTGTCTTGCTGGAATTGCACACCCCATTTCAAAACAGAGCTTTTAAATTTTGTATGTTCGTCGTTAGAAAAACCAGTAAAAAAATTGTGTTCTCCGTTGTGATAAACACTAAAAATAGTTGCGTTTAAGCGATTCCGTGCGTGGTTTAAAAATGTTCCAATCCCAAGCACAGCAATAGAATCGCCATATTCTTCTTTCGATGGGTCAGTTTCTAATTCATTGATGTAATATTGCCCTTGAATATCAAAATATTCGCGCTCATCTGTATTGAAAGCCGAAGCGTAAAAATCTAATTTTGTGTCTTTTGTCGCTTGATATTTAAGTGACAAACCACCCATCATTGTTTGAAAACGTGTTTGCTCGGAACCATCAAAGTAGATTCGGAAAGAATAAGCTTCATTTGCAGTTCCAAAATCGGTTTCTGAAGTTTCTGGGCTAAATCTGAAATTATTAGACGAATAATGACCAAGGAAAGAAAGCACTAATTTTTCGCTCAGGTTGTAATTAGTTAAAATTTGAGCATCCGCAAAAACGGGATTATATGAACCTTTCGTTGGCAAAGAGTTTAATAAGTAGCCATTCGAACGGTAACGTGCCCCGACTAAATAATTAAAGCGATGATTAACTTCTTGTTCCACGTGTGCTTCAACGCCAAGCAAAGAAGCCAAACCTGAAGCATTAAATTTTTGAGGAGTTTTGTAAGTTATATCCAAAACTGAACTTAAACGGTCTCCATATTGTGAATCAAAACCTCCTGCCGAAAAACGAACATCTTCTACTAATGCCGAATGAATAAAACTCATTCCTTCCTGTTGTCCACTACGAGTTAGAAAAGGACGAAAAACTAAAAAGCCATTTACATAAACTAAATTCTCGTCGTAATTTCCACCGCGAACATTGTAATTAGTGGTTAACTCATTGTTAGAAGTGGCAGCAGTTGTTAGAGTTAAAGTTCGTTCAATGCTTCCTGTAATTTTTTGTGCATCAACAGTTGGCATTTTTTCTAGTACAAATGGATCTATCTTGTTTTGAGAAATGACAACTTCGCTTTGTTGCAAAATTGGAAAACTAATCACAGGCAATTCTTGACTTCCTACTTGATTGATTATAGTTGTTTGCATTTCTCGCAAACCATCGATTGAATAAACAAAAGTTACGGTATCGTATAAATTCAAGTTAAATGCATAACGTCCGATTGAGTCGGTGAATGTACTTTGAACAGGCGTTGTTTTTGTAACAACCAGTACATTTTCGAGCACCTTCCCATTTTTTCCAGTACATAAACCAACAACGCGTACATTTTGACTCAAGGAAGTAAATGACAGAAAAAAGAAAAATAGGAGAGAAAACTGTTTCATTGAGCGCAAAGATAAAAGCTAAACGCTTTTAATCCAGAATTATTTTTAGTTTAGAAATTAAACTTAAATGACAATCCGCTTGTTTCCCTTAATTAGAAAACGCTTATAAAGATTCCTCGCATTGCACGTAATGACTACAGAATGGGGTTTAATACGAAAATGCAAAGCATTTTCGCCGTATCCCATACCCCAACAGTTATTCCTAATGAAGTGAGGAATCCTTCTTGAGTATCCATTTAATTCCATTAGGGGAAAGATGCGGACAATCATATAAACTTATTAGTCTAAACATTAGAAATAAAAACAAATGTTTATAGTGAAATTATAACAATTAAAAAAAAGAAGTATTTAAGTTCAAAACTTCAATATCTTCCCTGTCGCCATCTTTTTAGCTCTGACTTGATGCGTTTATCGTTTAAGCGTTTTTCTTTAACTGCTTTTGGAACTTTTGTAGCTTTGCGTTCTTTTCGTACTAAGAAACAATTCGTAATCAATAAATTAAATTTCTCTAAGGCGATTTTCTTGTTTTTGAGTTGTGTTCTTTCTGTTTGTGAAACGACTTGAAGAATGCCCTCTGAATTGATTTTGCTTTCTAATTTAGATTGGATGATTGCTCGTTGTTCCTCATCAAGCACTTTTGAATTCATTACATTAAATTCTAAAAGAACTTTTGTTGAAACTTTGTTGACGTTTTGTCCACCACTTCCACCACTACGACTTGTTTTAAAGGTAAGTTCAGAATGAAGTGTATTTAAGGTAGGTTTCATAAGTTAAAAGTAACAATTAGAATTTGATTCAATCAATTGCCTTTGGATTTTCGTTTTTATTTTTTTGTAAAATATCCGGTTAAAAACAATTAACATTTTTTTTATTTTCTATTTCCTATACCACATAAAGGATTGAAGAAAAAAAACAAATTATTTTCATTTTGTTTAATCTTTTTCTGATTTCGTTAAACAGTTTTTGTTTAGCTTTACATCACAAACGTTAAACAAAAACATAAAGTTATGTCAACAATTGAATTCAACGAAGCATTAATTGGGATTGAAAATAATCTCCAATCGTTTGCGATGAGTTTTACTCGAAACCGCGAAGACGCAAGAGATTTAACACAGGAGACAATGTTAAAGGCGATAACTTATAGAAGTTATTACACACCTCAAACTAACTTCAAAGCGTGGGTTTTTACAATTATGCGTAACATCTTTATCAATCAATATCGTCGCAATGTCAAAGCGCGAACAATATTCGATGGTTCTAAAGATTTATTCTTGATTTCTAACTCAGCAGGTCATGAAGAAACGCCTCTTGAAATTATTTCAGCGAAGGATATTAACAGTAAAATTAGTACCTTAGGTGAAGATTACAAGGAGCCTTTCGAAATGCACTTTAAAGGTTTCAAATACAAGGAAATAGCAGATAAGCTAAATATTCCAATCGGGACGGTTAAAAGCAGAATTTTCATCGCTCGCAAGAAATTGATGGATTTATTACCTGATTACGCTTTTTCAGCAAATTAATTTATGAACAAAAAAGTTACCATTTTAGGTGCTGGAATTTCCAGCTTATCGGCATCTGCTTTTTTAGCTAAAGCAGGTTACGATGTTACCATTCTTGAAAAAAATCCAACAATCGGTGGAAGAGCAAGACAATTTTCAACCGACGGATTTGTTTTCGATATGGGTCCTAGCTGGTACTGGATGCCTGATGTTTTCGAACGATTCTATCAACAATTTGGCCACACCGCTTCCGATTTTTATGAACTCAAAAGACTAGACCCTTCTTACCGCGTATATTGGCCAGATCATTCACATACTGATGTTCCTGCGAATATGTCCGAATTAGAGGCTTGGTTCGAATCGTTAGAGCCAGGAAGTTCAAAGAAATTGCAACAGTTTTTAAAAGAAGCAAAATACAAATACGAAGTTGGGATGAACGATTTGGTTCATAAACCAAGTTTGAGTGTGCTAGAATTTGCAGACACACGCATTTTGAAAGGACTGTTTAGTATGCATTTACTTTCTTCTTTTTCAAAATACATCCGCAAGTATTTCAAACATCCAAAAATTATTTCTCTACTTGAATTCCCAGTATTGTTTTTAGGTGCAATGCCAGACGAAACGCCTGCGCTTTATTCTTTAATGAATTATGCTGATATCTCACTTGGTACTTGGTATCCAATGGGTGGAATGCACAAATTCATTGAAGCATTTGAAAAAATTGCTTTGGAACAAGGGGTTAAAATTAAAACTAATCACGAGGTAACAGGTTTCCGAAAAGAAGGTGAAAAAGTATTGGCAGCTCTTACGAATCAAGGAGAATTTGAAGCTGATATTTTTGTTTCAGGAGCTGATTATCAACACACGGATTCCAAATTATTAAATGGCAGTGCTAATTATTCGGAGAAATATTGGGATAATCGTACAATGGCACCTTCTTGTTTATTGTTTTACGTCGGAATTAATAAACGAGTAACTAATCTACAACACCACAATTTGTTTTTCGATGAGTCTTTAACCATTCACGGAAAAGAAATTTACAAAGATCCAAAATGGCCAACTTCACCGTTGTTCTATTTAAGTGCACCATCAGTAACCGACCCTAGTGTTGCACCTGAAGGAAGCGAGAATTTGTTTTTCTTAATTCCAATTGCACCTAATTTAAAAGACGACGAAGAGACGCGTGAAAAATACTTTGAAATGTTATTAGAGCGATTGAAAAAAATCACTGGAAATGACATCAAAGACAACATCGTTTACAAAAGAAGCTTTTGTATCACCGACTTTAAAAACGATTACCACGCTTTTAAAGGAAATGCTTACGGTTTGGCAAATACCTTGAAACAAACAGCGATACTAAAACCGCAATTGAAAAATAAAAATTTAAACAACTTCTATTATACAGGTCAATTGACTGTTCCTGGACCTGGAGTTCCGCCTTCTATTATATCAGGAGAAGTTGTTGCGAAAGAAATAATAAAAACTAATAAACTTTAACTAGGAACTATGAAACAATTATTCGACGACATCAGTCAGGAAATGAGTGCGTTGACAACAAAACGCTACAGCACTTCCTTTTCATTAGGCATTAGTTTTTTGAGTAAAGACTTACATAAACCTATATATTCCATCTATGGATTCGTTCGATTTGCAGATGAAATCGTAGATTCATTTCATGGCTTCGATAAAGAGAATCTACTTGCAGAATTCAAAGTGGAAACTTACAAAGCTATCGCTCAAGGAATCTCCTTAAATCCCATATTGAATAGTTTTCAGTGGGTTGTAAATAAGTATGAAATTCCATTGGATTTAATCGAAACGTTCTTGAACTCAATGGAAATGGATTTAGGAAAACAAATCTATGACAAAGCGACGTATGAAAAATACATTCTTGGGTCAGCAGAGGTTGTTGGTTTGATGTGCTTGAAAGTTTTCGTTAATGGAAATGAAGCTGAGTATGAAAAATTGAAGCCTTCAGCAATGAAATTAGGTTCCGCTTTTCAGAAAATTAATTTCTTACGCGACTTAAAAGCTGATTATCAAGAATTAGGAAGAACGTATTTCCCTGGAATCGATATGCAAGAATTCAATGCAACTGTGAAAAAAGAAATCGAAACTGACATCGAAAAAGATTTTAGAGCAGGTTATGAAGGAATTTTGCAATTGCCAAAAGAAGCGCGCTTTGGAGTTTATATGGCTTACAAATATTACTTCAAGCTTTTCAAAAAAATCAAAACGAAATCAGCACATTCTATTTTAACAGAACGTATTCGCATTCCTAATTATAGAAAAGTTCGCATTTTATTTACTTCTTATCTACGACATAACTTAAATTTGCTTTAGTATGCAGGAATTTGTAGTCTTAGTAGATGAAAACGATCAAGTAATTGGTCAAATGGAGAAAATGGAAGCCCACGAAAAAGCTTTACTTCATCGTGCTTTCTCGGTAATGGTTTTTAATTCCAATAACGAGCTATTGCTTCAAAAACGAGCTTATTCAAAGTACCATTCTGGCGGTTTGTGGACTAATACAACGTGTAGTCATCCGCGACAAGGAGAAACAATTTTGGAAGCAGGCTTACGTCGATTGAACGAAGAAATGGGAATGACTTGTGAATTAACACAAGCTTTCAGTTTCATATACAAAGCTGAATTAGACCAAGGCTTAACAGAATATGAATTAGACCACGTGATGATTGGTTTTTCAGACGAAACACCTCACTTAAACTTAGAAGAAGCAAATGCATTCAAATGGATGTCGATGCCAGATTTGAAGAAGGATATGGTTGAACATCCACAATTTTATACTGCTTGGTTCAAAATATTAATCGAACAACATTTTGACACCATTCAACAACATTTGAAATACGAAATAAGTCAAAACTAAATTCAACTAGAAATTTAGTTTTCGACATTAAAACATCCCAATAAAATATATATGAAAGTTTGTAGAAGAGTTACATTTAATTCCGCACATCGTCTTTACCGAAAAGATTGGAGCGACGAGCAAAACAACGCCATTTTTGGAAAATGTAACAATCCAAACTATCACGGTCACAACTACGTTTTAGAAATTTGGATAGAAGGAAATATCGATCCAGAAACGGGTTATGTTATTGATTTGAAAATCGTGAAGGACTTAGCGAAATTTGAAATTGAAGAACGCTTCGACCATCGAAATCTAAATCTGGATTGCCCTGAATTTAAAGACTTAAACCCAACTGCTGAAAACATTGCTGTTGTTTGTTGGAACCTACTTCGCGCAAAATTAGATTCAAAATACGGCCTTTCCATTCGACTTTGGGAAACAGAGAATAATTTGGTGGAATACGCTGGGAGTTGAGAGTTGAAAGTGAAGAACAAAGAGTTAAGAGTTAAAAGTTGAAAGTTAAAAGTGCTATTTATTTTCGACGAACTCAATGAAATAGGTAAAGATTTAATACACCACTTCAACCTGAAAGTGGAAAATAAAATTATTTCCTTTTAAAAAACTCTTCAATTGGATTGGGCTGTTTTGGTAGACTTTCTATATATTTCCCCAAACCAAAGACAAAAATTAACAATACTAACATAAATACAAATGGACTTGCTTTTTTCCAAAGGGTTGAACGTTTGACTATTTGGAGTTCAAGTTGATAAAAATCCGCTAATTCTTTCTCGCTTAATCTGCGAAGACGCATAATACCAGCGTTTATTTTAGTTTGAAATATGTCAGATGAAAGCTTATTACTTTGCGCATACTTATTCGCCTTTCTGGCAGCTGTCAATAAATTGTCTAATGAGCTACAGATACTTTCAACATTCGAATCATTAAACGATATTTCATGTGCAACTTCCAACAAGTTGTTTATTCGAAGCTCGTCCCATTCTGCATCTGTATCCGAACTATTTTCATTCGGAGAATTGGATTCCGAATTACCAGTATCATTATCAAAAATAAGACGTTTAGGAGTTGCCCAACCTGTTGTTCCAAAGATTTTATTGCTCAACCATTTACCCGAATTGCGACCAGTTTCACCCCAGAATCCGCCCCAAAATCTACTTTTTTTTGGCATAGAATTATATTGTTTCTAAGTCAGATTTTAATTACTTGATGTATACCTTATTTCCAGCTTTAGTTTTATAATATCTTCCACCCCTCGATCCAGTTTGAATCATTTTTGAACCATTAACATAGTATCTGTTGGGGCTATTTTCATGATAATACTCCATATATTCAGTCATAGTCATACCTAGATCAATCCAAGGGCAATTTAACTTAATTGTTATTTTTTTATTCCAATCATTGATTTTTTTATTTTCATTTAAAATAAATTCTTCGATAATTTTTAAGTCTTCCTTTTTTAAATTTATTTCCGATGTTTTTTTGCAATATATCGTTTCCGTGAATAAGTTTACGTAGTAAACGAAAGAGTAAATTTGTGTGAGCCTTGTCAACAACAACGTTACTTCTGCCTTGGAGTCCATAATACTCTTATCAACCCCTCTATTCAGATAATTAACTGCATCTTCGTAATAATTATTATCAGAAACTTCTAGATTTTTGGGCTTCAAATTGAGTTTTTTATCTATTTTTAATTCAAGTTGTTTAATTTTTGACATCAATAAACTAACTTCAGCGCTAGAATCCGAAACACTTTCTTTTAAGTTCGAATTAACATAACAATAAAAATTATCAAATAGTGATTTGTATTTTTCAGTTAAGAATAAATTTTTTCTATCACTCCAAGATTTATAAAAATGATTTATAACTTTAATGTTTTCAATACTCAAAAGAACTTCCTTGCTTTTAAACATTTTCTCGCTTTCAATCATTATTTCTACAATATGACTATCTACATATGAATGGATAAGATTCTTGAAAATACTACTGTCTACAAATGCACTTTTAATAAAAACTTTGTCAATAAGTTCAAATGCTACTTTTTTATTGGATTGATGGTATAAGTTAAATGTTGCTCCCCAAGAATTTACTAGAATATTTTCATCTTTGTTATTTTGCAAAGCTATATTTATATGTTTAGATGACAATTCAATATCCTGATCATAATAAATCATCGATAACATACAATTAGCTCGAGCATTCATTGGATTGAGTTTAATCGAGTTTTGAAGATAGTCTAATTCATTCAAGATTATTAAAGATTCTGGGCAATTCCCTTCTTTTTTGCATGAATTAAGCAAACCAGCAAATTGATAGCTAACTTCACTAAGAATAACATTGTTTGAAATATTATTCTTAATACACATCAATTTTTGAATAGCTTCATATCTTTCACTATTTGAAACAACAGAATCTAATATTTTACACAGGTTATTTAAGTTCTTTTTTTCTTGTAATTGACTAACTAAAGATTTACAATCATTTTTTTGAGAGTATAATTTTAAAGAAAATGAGCAAAGAAAAGCTACTAAAAATAAGATTTTGATCATTAAGTAAAATTTATTCTATTGATTTAACAAAGTATTTATCTCAAAAAACACAGCATTTCTGTACTGCTTTGAAGCAACAAACTGACTATTGTATGGTGCCCCTGCTCTGAATCGTTCTAATGAATAATTCAAAGTAGTAAGTTTATTAATTAATTTTTTCACGTGTTTTTTTTCCCCCGTTTGTAACGTATTTAGTAATTGGTCAATATTTTTATCTAATTTTTTTAAGTCTGAAATTTCTTTTTCAATATTCCAATTAATATATTTTGTCTGTATTAATTTAAGAAAATCGGGGATTAATTGTTCAATGTAAACATTAACGTAGGAATTTATAAAAGTAATATTAACCGAATTTCCTGATTTTTTAAGATTTTCAATTTTATTCAAAATAACTAAATACATTTCTTTAACTTCAAAGGAATTTAAGATGTTTTTATCAAATTCGTTAATCGATTGTTTTAATTCAGTAATGTTTTTTATATCGGAGAAATTAAAAATTAATCTAGGGATTTCATTTAAAAACATATCTGTTTTTACCATTTTTTTTAATAATTCTATTTGTTCAATTTCAAGATAACCAATACTTATACAATTTTGACATATTGGACTTAATTCGTTTGAATTTGTTGATTGGGTGAATAAAAATGATTGACTAGCTTCATTTTTCAACAGACCAATTTTTGCATAAAAATCAGTTAAAGCAGATTTATTATTAATGAATATTTCAGATTTTTTACTATTTTCTTTGTAATGCCATACCTCATCTTTTTTAACTTCCCCAATTAAGGTGGAAACTAAAAAACAACTTAAAATGTTCTCTGTGTATTTTGTTTCAGGATTAAAGTAAAGGTTAGTAACATAACTGAATGTTTCATCCGAAATTAATTGTTTAGCTATTTTTGAAAAATCGTAATATTTAATATCACTTGGTTGTTCAATTAATAAGCTTAAATCAGTAAAAATATATGGATTAAGTTTGCTTCCTGATTTTATATTATTTCTTAAATTCGTTTCAGCTACATCTGGAAAAGGAAGAATATAATCCTGTTTATAATCTTCACTAACAATTGTTTTTATTTGTCCATCACGATCTTGTCGGTAAACAAATGCTACTTTATCTTCTTTATTTTCGAACGCATCAAAGAAACGAAAGTATTGAGCCAATTCAATTAACAACTTATAATTCTGAGTTGTTTGATCTATTTTTTTTACATTGTTTATAATTGGCCAGAACTCTTTGAATGAATAACCATCATTATTTTCATATTCTTTAACTAACTCAATAATTTTTTCTACCTTAAAATCGTATTCTGATAAAGTTGAAATTTGTCTGTAGCCTTCATCTAAATAGTCTTTTCTAAGTTTAGCAAGTTTAATTTCTTCATTCCAAAATGTAACTTTCAGATTTTCCCAATTCTTTAATGTTCCATTATTTGAATATTGGTTTATTATTTGAATCCTTTTTTCTCTTGAGTCAAGTCCTGTTTTTTTTTGAAGGTAACCATCAACTATAGAATTGAATAATTGAATTAAGGAATACAAATCTGTTTCCATACCTTTTTCAAGATCATTGAATTTTTTAATTGAAGCCATTTCTTCTGATAAAATCTTTTCCCTATCGTTAAGACTATATTGACTAAAAAAACAATTATGGTTAGAAAATAGCACAAAAAAGAACATCAAAAAGGTTGATAATAAATACTTTATGTTTTGATTATAGTTCAATTTATTTTGATTTTTAATAATGCTTTTCATATTTAACTTGTTTAATAGTTCTTAGAAAGTTGTTGATATTTAACTAATTAATTTTTTAGCTCTTTAATTATTCGAATAATTTCATCCTTGTTTTTGTAATAATTATCAAAGGAGCGAGTAAATAAATCAATTAGTTTCTTGATAGTTGGAAGCTCATTTTGTTTATCAAGTCTTTTATATAAATACAAAAACCCACCATTATTATATTCACAGAAAACTCTTTCTTTTCCGTTCTCATCTTTAAGTCCTAATGACTGAAAATGTTCAACCCTTCTACCTTTACCTTCTAATGATTCATCTGAATCAAGGTCATAAAACCAAAGTTTTTTGATGAATAATTGAACAGCTAAGAGTTCATTACCTTTTGTACTTTTCTTATTTGTTCTTAGTATATATCTTAATTGGTTTCCTTGAAGTTGAAGTCCGATAAAATAGCCACATCCTTTGATGATTTCAATATCAACTGTCGTTATTCCTGATGAGTTTGAGAAAGCTGTTCCAACCTTTAATTCGTAATTACTTAATCTAAAAGAATTTTCTAATTCTTCTTTTATTCTTGAATGTGCTAGTTTTAAAACTAAATCATGAAGCCTAAGTTTTCGAACTTCAGACAATTGATTTTTTGTTTGAATTTCTTCCTCCTCACTGTTCTCCGTGTAATAGTCATACTTTTTTTCAAGATATTTATCAATAGCAAGGTCATCCAAAGCAAACAATGAAAGTAATTTTAATTGATTTTCGATGAAAGAAATATACTTGTTTAAGATAAATGGAACATCATCAATAGCGTAATTAAAATTGATTATTTGCTTTAAAAAAGTTAATATTTCATTAGAATACGTAATACTCTTCCATCCAATTAACTCTGCCTCATTTTTAATTGAACTTAAGAATGGTGTCAATAACAACTTAGTTGATAGTTTTTCTATAATTTCTTTTTGATTTTTTTGAGTTTTTTTGAGTTTTAATATTCTCTTTACCAAATTGAAAATCTTTCCATCGTATTCTTCTAATTGTTCAATAATAGGAATACTCTTCATTTTATTTTCAATGAAAATGAATTTCCAATTTTCTCCATCTTTCCATTTAATAGTTAGATCGATATTTTGCTCTTCCCTTTCAATGCGAAATTCTAGAAATTCTTGTTCGATAAAAGTTGGAGAATCTTCTCCAGTAAACTGTTTTATAAAGAATTTCAACACTTCAAATTCATTTCTATCATTTTTTTGCTCGAGCAACCAAGCCAACATATTACTATGAAACAATTCCTTAGAGCCTAATGAAGCTTGAAATAAGAAATTATTTTTCAGGTTTTTAATGATGTTATCAAATTCTTCCATGAAGAGTATGTTTTTTAATTCCCCAAAAATAACCCCTAACAATCCATTTTTCAATTCCAAGTTGTTTCAAGTTCACTTGGCCTTATTTTCGTATCTTTAAACTTCTTTCCTTTGGATATGGCGCGACATTTTACCCTCGATAATGAAGATTTAGTATTGCAAGAATTGAAACGACAAGTTGAAAAACGTTCTGGGATTTACCTGCAATGTTTCAGCGATTGCAAACGTCTTTCGGAGCAAATAAATCTTGAAGGAGTGAGTGTTTCCGCATTGACTTTATCTCGTTGCTTCTCAATTTCTAAATCGGCACATAGACCTTTTGTTTCAACATTGAACTTATTGTGTGTTTACTTAGGTTATCGCTCTTTTAACCATTTTTGTTCTGAAACAAACGATTTAGTAAAATATGCACTTACTTATCCGCAATTACAATTTGATGCTGGGGAATATGCCTACCCCGCACTAGAATTGGCGATAAAAGTTGGCGATTGGAAAACAACACGATTGATATTAGAAACATTCGATTCCACGAAATCTAATATACTTGAAATGGTTTGGTTTCTTGGAAAACAAGCGCGCAATCACGAAGAAAAAAATCAATTGTTGGCGCTACTTGCCGACACAGAAACTGGACGAAAGTTCTTTTACGAATGGTTTGTAGACGAAGACAATCCCAACGATTATTATTCAGATGCTTTGCAACAGTTCTATCAACCCCTTACGAATCAGATTGGAAACAAAATTTTCTACCACAGCTTTTTGAATTCCAAGCGCATTTATCGAGGTGAAAAGATTAATTGGCAAGAATTAAAGTTCATAAACGACACTTCTATTAACACGGACGAATTGCACTATCACCAATTATCTCGTTTGTTTGAAATGCGTATTCTTTCAGAATTTTCTGGAATGAACCGTAAAATTGTGATTGAAAAAATCTTAGATGATATGCTAGTAGCACTGACGAAACAACCTTGGAGACATCAAACATGGATCCTGATGCGTTCTGTTAAAGCATTGGTTATTGTAGGCCAATTTGACGAACTCGTTCAAAATCATCAAGGATTAAAAAAAGAAATAGAACAACTTTTCGTTGTTTCAGAAGGAAAAATGTTTTCGAATGCTGAGCTTGCCTTACAATTTATCGTGCATGCTTCACCTAAATTGAAACACTTAGTTCAAACACCACCAACACGAATTCAGCACCAAGTTTTCAATGAGGAAATAACGCGTTTGAGTTTAGAAAGTGCTACTGCTTTAGTTTACACAAAAGGTCCGTTACGGCATTCAATGGAACAAAATCTACGAAAATTCACAAGTAACAATGAGCATGCTTGGGTGATGGGGATTTTGAAAAAGTGAAATGGTTATGAAAGCTAAATTTAAAGTTCAGAAATTATTGATAAGAAAAGCTTCAAATTACATTATCTGAATTAATTGCTATTTTTAGCAACAGACGCTAATAGACTTAACTTTCAAAACATAAAAAATTCAATTAAAAATTGTTCATTCTAATAATATATCTCTGTTTAATTGCGTTTTTAACGATTTTTCAAAAGAAAGATCTTCAAAATCCTGTTTTTCGTTCAGGTAAAAAAGTTGCTTGGTGGTTATCGGGATTGTCCCTTTATATGCATTACCTTTCTGTCGATCAAGGACAATTACTTACAGGAATCATCGCTGAACATGGAATTTCAGGAATGTGGATGATTTGGGCAGGTTGGTTGGGGATTTTTGTCATTCCGCTTGTTTTTGCACCGCTTTGGCGAAAAATGGATTTTATGACAGATAATCAATTTCTTTTGTTTCGATTTCCAGGAAAAAGTGGAAAGTTCTTGCATCAATTTCGGGCAATCTATGTCGGTGGATTAGTCGTTGCTTTGGCACTGTGTTTTCACGTGATTGGTTTTGCACGAATTACAGCCATCTATTTTGACATATCTCAACAAAATGCACTGTTTCTTACCGGTGGGATTCTTTGTCTATTTGCCTTAAAAAATGTGTTTGATCTAAAACTCAAAATGGACGTATTACACGCCGTTTTATACTTTACAAGCCTGGTAGTTATAGTAATTTCACTCTGGAATTTAACAGGAAGCAAAGAAGATTTTTTTACCTTTTTTAATCAAAATCCGGAGAAGAAATCCTTATTGCCGACCAGTGAAAATAGTTGGTTTTCAATGTTTGTTTTTCTAGGAATTCAATGGTGGAGTTGTTATTTGTTTGACGGTGGCGGTCCTGAAATGGCGCGTTTCACAGCAGTAAAAAACACAAAAAGTGCTATACTTACGGGTTTATTGCCAATTGCGATTTCATTTGTAGCGAGCTTTATCACGATGGGGCATATTTTACTGATTCTCGGATTGAAAAGCAATCAAGTAAATCCTGAAATTCATTACGTTGATAGCGTTTTTCAAGTTATTCCTGTTGCGCTGAAACCTATTGTGTTACTTGGCTTTTTTGGAATGTTTATTACCACAGCTGAATCCTTGTTGAATTGGGGCGCGTCTTTCTTAACAATTGATGTCGTGAAAGGAAATTTGTTGCCAAATCTGAAAGAAAAACAAGTACAAAAAGTGTCATTTGCGATGATGTTATTTCTTAGTGTTCTTGCTATTATTTTCGCGTTCTACGTTGACAATTTACAAAGCCTTATCAAACTTACCTTCTCCATTTCCGCTGGAGTAGCGCCAGTATACATTCTCCGCTGGATTTGGTTTCGCATCAATGCGTGGTCACAATTAAGTGCGATGTTGAGTTCGGCAGTTTTCACATTGCTTTATCCTAGTTTTCACGCAGATTTACTATTTAGTCAATATCCAATGCAAGAATCGCGTGTGTTAGTTGTGACAATTTTAACCACAATTATTTGGTTGCTAGTCACCTTTTTAACCCCAAATCAAAGCACAGAAGTGCGCTTGAAAATGTTACCGATTTTGGAAAGCAGAATGTCATTTGTGAAACGATTTGCGGTAGCGATATGTTTAGGTATTTTGTTTTTGGGTATTATTGCGATGAGTTGGGGAATAATTTTGAATTCTTAATTGAGTAATCGCTTTCATACCAGTAAAATGATTTATTCTGAAAATCAATAATTTAATCGAAGTAAGAACTATTTTGTAAATATTAACGAACTTAAATGGCCTTGAATTTCATGGTTTTAACTACTGAAATGAAACAGGTAAATTTTAAGGATTTTTGTAAAAACATCCGCCAAAATCCAGTTTCAGGAAGGAGTTAAAATTGTTCACTGCGATTCATAAGTATTTGTTAGATAATTATTTGCGAACAAAATAGAAATTCAGAGCCTTGATTTTTTGTTTCTTTTACATCAAGGAAAAAGAAAGGCAAAATTTAATAGTTGCTCAAAATTGTTATCGTTTTTAAGAGAAATGAATTTTACTTACTTTAAGATTAGTGGTACGAAAGCGCACATTCAAATTCTTAATTCTGATAGTATTTTCACATACTATTTATCTCCCATATAATCAACAAAATCCCAACTTTCATCAATGCATTCTTTAATTCCAGGAATTGGTTCATTTCGCAAACGATAGTTCAAATACTCCCAGCAATCGTATCCTGAAAATTTTTCTGTTCCACTGAAATTATCCATTGACTCCATAAAATCAGATTGAACGACAGATAGAATTCCTGAAATGGGTTTGCCTAAAGCCAATCTACTATGAATGTATTTCAACACAAATTGATACGTCTTTTCTTTGTCAGCACCAGCAAAAAATCGAATGTCATAGGTTTCATCAAATAGTTGGTAATCTCTTATTTTGCAATCATCGTGATAGGCTGAACCTGAGAAGTCGTAATAAAGTTTATCCTCTGTAATCCAATTTTCTTCTCGCATTACTTCCAATAATTCACTGATTTTTTTTCCAGGTGAAAATGAAAATTCTTCATAAAGTGTAGCATCAAGATCTATTTGGTTCAATAATTCCACGCCTTTGAATTCGGTGTTGTATTCGAAAATAATTCCAGCTCTAAAAAGAAATCGTTTGATTTGTCTTGCTGTTTTAAAGTTGCCATCTGGCTTTGGAATCAATTTATACAGTTCACTTTTATTTGTTGAAAGTTGGATTATTTCACCTTTTCGGATAGGAAGCAATGGGTCGTCTTCTTTATATCTAAGGTTTTTTATCAGCGCAAAGCAAGGAGTTTCACTCAAGATTGTGTTATAAGAAAATTTCATTTCCTATTGTTATTATTAATTTTAGAAATACTTATCCTCTCTATATTCCTCAAAAACATCGTCTTGAATTAAATCTTGATGATATAAGAAATAAAGAAATTCATGCCATACATCGTACGGATGTTTTTTTTTCTCTCCTTTTATTGAAATCATTCGTTCAAAAAAATCAAAACGTATATCCCTTAAAAGTGTATGAATATCAGATGTCCATTTGTGGTTCTCGAAATAGGTTTTTAGGAAACCAAACAAAATGTCATTATTTGTTCCTCCAAAAAAATAAATTTCATTTTTTGGACTAATATTCTCCATACCCAACTCTGTAAGTAGTGGACTCAGTTCAATGGAAATTGAAACAATTTCACCCGATTGAATTACCTTTTCAGAATCACTTTCAATAAATACTAAATTCTTTATTAAGGCAAAGCAAGGTGCTTTTTGCAAAACTAAATTATTGTCAAATGACATGGTTGTTTCCATTGATAGTTGGTAAAATGGAATTATAATGCATCAACCACGAAATAAGAAAAAATACCAGTACAAAAAGAATGACAATGATAGTAAGCAAATCATTCATCAAGTTTTCATTTTCTTGATTGTTTCTGCCGCTTAGGTAGATGAACAAAATTAATATGGGGATTAAAATAGTTGTTAATGTCAACATAACATTACCTCCCGGCCAATGCATGAAAATGAACAAAGTTCCGACAAGAAAAATACTGAAACACATATTTAATAGTCTGGAATAAAGGTTTTTCATTACATACCCTTTCAGAAAAAAAGACATTGATAAAATCATACAACCAATAACCAAAATTGGGTTACTTGCCACAGGAATTTCACTGACAATTTTATAGAAATTAAGCGATTTCAATAAAGTTCCAAGTACGAAGAATGTCAAGCCGATCATTTTGGTCCACTTAACGACAGATAAAATTTGTTTTTCCATTTTTTAAATTTTTAGTGAATATATGATGTTAGAATTTGGTATAAAAATCAATGATGTCAACAGAGTGTCATTTATGATTTGTTTTTTTCGCAAACCTGCACTTTTTTTAGCCGTTCTCTACAAATAGCTGAGATTTCTCTAGAATATCTATTTACAACCTGAATTTCTTCAACGTGCATTCTGCGAATAAATAACTGATAAACAATAAAATGTATGCAGAGACATGAAAGGCTATAAAAAGGACTAAACCCTATTTTAATTGTGAAGAAGCTCCATATTGGAATTATCGTAAATCCGGTTAAAATAAAAATTGAAATTGTAGATGTCAACACACCAAGAGCTTTAAATCCAATCCAACCCCAACGGAGTTCTTTCTTGGTTTGAGGATTATTCATAAGATCAGTTTTTAATTCAATTAATGCTTGCTCAAACTCGACGAATTCTTTAGTCATAATATTGATTTTAAAAAGGTTAATACTTGTGTTTGCACATTTCTTTTCGTAATTCCATTAAAATTTCACCCATCCTATTCTTCCCTTCAAATTCAGTTTCACTGATTTTTTTTGCTCCCCAGAAAAGATGCCTTTCTCCATTACGATTTCCAATGTCTTCAATAATAATTTCATTACCTGTTTTGACCAATGCTTCTACGAGTTCAGGATGCTGTTCAAATTTTAGTCGAACGCATTTTCCCATATTTTCGAGATCAAAATCCGACATTGGTTCAACTACCATTAAATGCTTCATTTTTTTAGCCTTCATTTTTGCAGCCATTGGACTTTTTTCATTTCTGATCATTTCACGAACCGTTTTGTCTTCAAAACGCATAGCTTGAAACAATGCTTCACTTGTTCGCCAAATTTGATTTTGATATCGAATTGGAAATGGAGCCATGTTTCCCAGCCAACCATATTTCCCCTTTACTGTATTAAATACGATTTTCATAGTTTTTCAGTTTTTAATTAATTTAATATTCCTTTCAACTATGCCCGATTTTCACGAGCATAATTGATAATCAATGACTTTGAACGACTTTCTTGAATTAACAACAATAATTTTATATATTGTTGAACTTCTTTTAATGAAAGAAATTGCTCTTTTATATCGGATTCACAAACCATAACTTTCAGGATTTCTTGTTTTTTATTTGATATAACCAAGATTCCAGGACTATTAGGAAGGTTTTTTGCAATTTCCGAAAACTGCTTTTTTGTTGTGAACAAATCGATTTCTGAAAAATCATCTGTGACTTCAAAATTTGTTTTTGTTCGATTCTTCTTTCTCGTAATCAAGAATTCGATACCTAGTTCAGGCGTAAGCTTAAATTGTTTTTTCATAATTCAATTTTTAGTTTAAAAAAAGTTTACCAACACGTCAAAGAACGACCAGTTAGTCTCGTAAGACTTACAAGTTGAATTAAAAAAACAAACTGATCAGAATGGAATTTGAAGTAAAATTAGAGCAAGGATAAAAACTTGTCAATTCTAGTATGACAACTGCGTGACATACCTTATTTATGATATGAAATTAATCCATTCGAAGATTATTTTCTTTAGCCCATTGTTGAATGATTTCATCTTCATAATAAATACAGTTCCTATTGTATTTTCCTCTTTTTTGAATGATTCGATTTTGATTAACTTCAATGGTAATCAAACTCACTTCCTTTTTATTTTTTTGAATTTCACGTAGGGAAAAAATGAATGATCCGTTTTTTATGCAGTTATAGTCATAGCTTCCAACACAATGTTTTAAATTGTAACCTTCGAAATTTAAATCTTGATTCGTTTTAAGCTGTTTGATCAAATACTTTTTTTCATTCATTTCGATGTAAAAAGGCTTTATTTCTGAGATAGGCAATTTAATAAAACTTTTGCCTTTGTCATAAGCCTTATTGGCTATTTCAACATGCCATTGATGCGATTCCTCTAAAAGGTTATGCCTTTTTTTGTTTTTAAAATTTATATTTTTTCTACGTCTGAATACTTGATATTCAATGTAATCAATGAGTTCATGTGTGATGTCATCCTCTCTGAAACTATTTCTAAAGAGTTGTATCATTACTGTCACCCAAAAATTGGTGTTTTCCTTGTGCGCAATGCATTCTACGGCTTGGGAGGTATATGGTATGTTTTTAACTTCATACATAATGGCACTCCAGATCAATCCCTCGGTTACCGATAAGTTTTTTATGGCGTCTTCCCAGTCTGGAAAGAAAGTATATTCCTCAATGTTGGCCTCCCATTCCCAATCAGGAATAACAGTATTGAATTTATGGATAATTTTTTTTGAAAGTTTACACGGAAGATTTTCAGAATAGACGAGGTTCTTACCTTGAACAACATCTTTGAACCATTCTAATTCTTGTTCGTTTAAATTTGTCGAATAATGAATGAAATTATTGACAAAAAAATACGAAATATTAAATTTGTTTAGAACTTCAATAATTATTCTTTCTGCAATAAATACTGGGTGTCTTAAATTGCTATAACGAGTAAAGTATGAATCTTTTAAAACGTTATTGATTTCTATTCTTTCGAAAAGTTGAGGATTTAATTTGAATAAGAAATACAATTTGGTAAATCGGGTGCGATCTGCAGTTAAGGTCGGTTTTGTTGGGAATTTTGATAGTAAGAAATGAATTAAATCTAAAAATTCCGGTTCGTAAATGATGGATTCTTTCTCATAATTCGCAAATAAAAAAAATAGGTGTTGAAGTACATCTGATTCGACATTTGCACTTTTTAATATGGAAAGAATTTCGAAAAGTCTTCCCATGTCCTTAAACTTGGAATCACTTACTTTATAGGGTATACAATCATTCCCAAGAAAATGTTTTATAGCATCCACGTCGTGGTTTAAAATAAAAACAAAAAGGTCCTTGAAATCTCTGAAGTCATAAGTCCCAAAAAAGTGATTACAAACTTTAATGAATGTTAAAAGTTTGGGTTTGAAGCTTGAAAAATTATCTTTCTCATACAATACAATTGAATGAATAAACAATTCCCAAAACTCAGTTTGTCGGATAAGCTTCTTATGTTTGATTTTTTGATTTGTATATAAGATGCATTCAACGAGCAGTTTATTTCTTCCACACTTTTTGATATATGTTAAGGTCGTTTCTTTGTTGAATAAGTCAATTTTGAGTGTTGAATAAATCAATTGTAATTCCGATAAAACTAATTTTTCATTTATACTGCTGTTTTGTTTGATATATGCTCGAATGCCGCTGATATAATTGACAATTTTCTGTTCATCATCGTTTAAATTGAGGTAGTGTAAATTTACCCCGTTAATAAATTGTTCATTAATATGGATGAAATGTTCTTTTGTCGTCATGCTAACAATGAATTAGGGGGATCAATTATTCATTTTCTCGAATTGAGATGTTGATTTTTCTTGTTTATCATGTACAAACATAAAAGGTAAAAAAAAGCACCGAGTATTATGAAAATTATGAACCAAATTACCTTCCATAAATAAAAATACCAGCCATCAGGTTTAGGAATGAAATAATCACACATGCTTACCAACCAAGATGGAAATGCGTTTTTAGTATTTTCGATGGCAGCAATAAATCCCATACTGGCCATGGAAAACAATGAACAAACGATACAAGTGTAAATTACAATTTTGTAACAAATGGTTTTTATTTTAAACATATTTTAAAAATTTAAGGCTTATACAAAAGGGTAATCTATGCTTAATTCTTGTAGTTTTCTAAAGTTTAATTTAAAGGAAGAGTATTTAAAATGATTGACAAAAAGAGAGGTGACAGATGCGTGGCAATGCCATTCTTCAATCAATTTACTACCTTAATTTAATCAATTCGTTTTCAATTGCTGTAAAGTCAAAATTCACGTAAAAATCTCTGCCTTTTCGATTGCTGTCAGCTGTTGTATATATACCGAAGTTGTTACCTAAAAAATCCTTGAGTTTAACCTCAACATTTAATCGGTCTTCTACATTTGAGAAAGAATAATCTTCAATATCTATATCATCTGCATAGACGAAATAGAAGTTTTTACAAAAGTTTTTCAGCGTTTCTTCAATCATCATTGATGATCCAGAATATTTAAGCGCCGCCTCAGAAGCGGACAAATTGGAGTGATTGGGTTGAAATAATAGACCATGCTTGATTTTGAAGAAATTTTCATTTTGGAAATAAATCAAATTTCTCAGGGCGTTAAGTCTCACAAGAAATTGATTAGAAGTTCTATTGCGTTCATTTCTCATGATATTATAAATTCTCATATCACAATACAAATGAGCAACTTGAAGTATTGTTATTTCTGGCAATGAAAAATTCCAGAGTTCTTTATTTTCCTTGATTTTTTGATTCGTTCCATTGATTATATTTTGGTAATTCTTCACAAACTTCCCTTGATAATGGTCGTTGAAAAGTCGTTTTCTCAGATTGAGAGATTCCCCAACACAAATAGGTACAAATTTTAATTCATTATCCACTTTTATTTTAATTCCATAAATATATACCCCAGCTACTTTTGGGTAATGGTTGGGATTATTAGGGTCAAAATCTAAGAACGTATTGTTTGATACATTTCCGTTAGGGAAGATTACTGTTGGATGTTTTAGTTGCATATTTTATTAATTGAGTCCATAATTTCTACCTATAATACCACCTCTTTTAATTTTTTTATTCTCATATGAAAAATAATTTGCCAAAAATTTATCTTTATTAAACGGCTCAATATCCCACCATCTAATAATTTTTTCTTGGTCTATAGCGGGCTTTGTAGCCTTTATTTCTTCAAACGTTAATTTGTGATCATTGGGATAATAAAGTACGGAGAGATAATTGTGTTTTTTTAGTTGGTCAAATGATTGATTAAAGTTTTCAGACCAACAAATTCCAAGTGCTGAGAATAAACATTCGAGCTCAATAGGATGGTTATCTAAATCTTTTTTCAGCTCCTCAAAAACTTGGTATGGTTCAGACTGTCTATCTTTTAAGAAGTTAAAAATGTCGTATATTTTGCTGTTTCCGTATGCTCTTAAAACATGGTCCGTGAAATATTGCGCTAGCCCTTCATGGAACTCTTTTAGGTCGCCATTTTCGTATCGAAAGTCACATCGCAATGATTCTTGATTAAAATCTGTACCCCAATGAATCATCCAATGAGTAAGTTCATGAACTAGAACTATAGCTGTTAAATAGTCGATAGAATCATTTAAAGTAATTCCATAGTCTGTATTTTGACCTTGAACCATGAAATGCAATAGATCAGTTTTCCTTGTTAATTCTCCATTTTCTCTTCTTATCAATTCACCTGTTTCGGGATTTCTCATTGGTGCATTATCTTTTTCAAAAAATACTTGAGCAACCTTTTGAATGGTTTCCGTGAACAAAACAACCTCACCTTCATTACACCAACTATTATTTACCTTGCGATAAATGCCAAGAAAATTATCATAATCCCAGAAATCTATTTCGTTTAAATGGGGTATAACTTTTTGTTCATCAGAATCAAAAATATTAGGTAATTCATCAATTGTCCAACCATGATTTTCAAATGTTTCAATCAAAATTGAGATTAGTTCTTCTTCAAGTTTTGTTTTTTTGTGTACTCCTTCCATGTCATTCTACATTTTTAATTCTTAATTCTACATTCTTTCAAATCCACTCCCCCCAAACCTTTTGATTCACATACGGCACTATTTGATTGTCGCAAACCACCATCGTATGACCTGTCCCACCAGATTTTGGATTACGCAAATCATCGTAAAAAATCCCAAAGTGGGCAGGAGAAATACCTTGAGAAGGTGCACCAGTTACTTTTACGGTATCTCGAACGATGTATGCACCTTTTACCGAGTTTTTCGGATCTACGCCTTTTTCATAGGATTCTACTAAACCTTTTTGTTGTTTATTTCGCTTTGATTCGTATAAAATTTGTGGTTCCCTAACTAGATTTATGTCATCCAATGAAATGCGCTGATACAATCCCGATTCTTCTTTTACACTTTTCATGTGGTCGTTGAACGGAACAATTGCTTGAAAACGTTTGGGGTCAACAGACATTACACCTTCTTTAAAGAAAGCATCAGCTCCACCAGCATTTCCACTTCTGAAAATAATATGCTTAGTGCTCGAAGCCAACAAACGACTTATTTCAACTAAGCGTTTTTCATCGCTTTTCAAAACATCTCGTTTTCCTTCCAATAATACAATGCAGCCTTCTTTGTCGAAAAGTTTAATGAACTTTTCGAGTGTCATTGTGCTTGGATCTTTTATTAAAACTTTTAGCATACTCATAAAAAATTAGCATAATTCTGATAGTTGTCAAGCCCAATTATGTGACAACGAATGTTGTTTTCCTCACAAAACTGTCTGAAAAAATCAGGCATCTGTATTTCCCCACCTCCGGGTAAAAACAGTTCGATGTTGGTGTCGTTTCTTTTGATTTGGTTCATTAGGACATGAAAATAATCATTTATTTGACTCAAAATATCAACAGAAGCATCGATATTAATATGTTCAATCACCAAAATGGTTCTCTGGCCTTTAACCAAAACTTGCGTCTCATTGTTAGTAAAACCTCTAATATTTAGATTTTTCCATCCACGATCACGCAAACGATTGAGAAATACTTTCAGTACATTGATTTTCAGCATATTTTGGTGGTATTAAGTAAATAATTCGTGTAATTCAGTAATTTTCTGTCAACATCTTTGGTGTGTCGCCAATCCCAGTAAAACTTTCGGTATTTATCACCTTGAATAAAAAAACGTAAAATAGGTTCTCTTCCTTTTTTCCATATTCGAAACCAGACATGTCCGTCAACAAATTGAAAGTTTGTTTTTTCAAAATTCCCTGCATAAATCGCTTTCAGCCAACTCACCAAAAGAACTAAATCTTCATTTGTTAAAAATTTCAAGTTGGTTTTGCGTTTCTTTCCGCATTCAGAAATCACAATAGAGCTTCGATACCACCAATCCACTTTTTCACCAATAGAATTTGTGATGTTATCTAAAACTCTAATTTCAAATGTTTCTCCTAAATGATTCACTAAGCGCATCTTATTTTTTTATGTCCTCCATTATATAAGCTCTTTTTTCCTCATCAAACGTGATTTCTTTCGTCACTAAAACATCGCGAAGTGTTTTTAAGTCTCGTAAAATCGTTCGCTTTGTAACACTTGCTAATTTCATTACATCATCTATGTATAAATATTCACCTTCAAAAAGCTTGTGGTAAATAAAAAATAAGCGATTCAATTTTACGGTAAGTGCTTGTTCCCTTTTATTCAAATTCTGACGATAGCGTTGCCAAATTTCGATGATTACCAAGACCTGTTTTTTACTGATTATTGGTTTAGATATAAATTGAACTTGTGGTGGTACACGTCTTAATTTTTTAGTTGTTCCAACAATTACAATAAACAACTTTAATTTTTCCAATTTATCTAACAAGGTTTCATCATTAAAAAAGTGCTCATCAATATTTTCTTCATCAATGAAAATGATAACATCAGAAAGTCCAACGAGTAGATTTTTTCGTGAGATACTAGTTATATTACCCTTTATAGAATCGATAACTTCTTTGATTAAAGTGAGATCGTAATCCTTAGGTAACCAAAGGGCACAAGTTGTATTTTTTAAATCAATTGGCATTGAACAAATATATTTGGAATGAATTGCCTTTACAATTCTACAGAGACAGCTCTGCGTCGTCAATGCATAATTGTTTTTTCAATCACAAGAGACATAAAGTTTTAAGTGGTTGAAATTCTGATACTTAACTAATATTTGTTCAGTCAACTAATAGTAAAATGCAAATAAGTTCAAATTAAAAGTCAGTATTGAATAGTCTTTTCAATTGTTTTTTGTTTTTTACTTTTACGACATGAGTTTATTTTTACCTAGAGGAAAAACATGGCAAAAAGTGGAAGGTTATGTGAAAGTTTCACCTCAAAATAACCTATTTGTTAGGACGCCTGACGAATGGATTTTTAAGCAAATATTGATTCCATTTCCTTTAGAAGCGAATGAAAAGTTGGAAGATATTTATTCAGTTTATGTCGAATTCGATTTAAATGCAAGAAAGGTTCAAAAAATAACAATCTTGGAAACAAAAGAGGTAAAAATCTCAGAAAAAACTATTTCAAATAGTAAATAATAAAAATGCAAATAAGTGCAAATTAAAAAATCATTGACCTTACCATTTTGATTTAAGTTTCTTTGTAAGAAAATAGTTATGGAATATGTTTACGTTATCTTAGGTCTTGTCGTATGGTTCGCAATTTATTCATTCTTTAATAAAATCTATTTAGATAAAACGTTCAAGAAATTTGAAATGGGAGAAGATAAATGGTGTTTTAAACCTAGTTTGAATCGGGTATTATTGTTTTATGTTTTGCCTTATGCAGCTTTTATTGCAGGAATGTCCTACTATTTATATTCTATTGATAAACTTGATTTTTATCAACTAATGTTTATTTTCATTGGTTTACCTGTTATAGCAATCGTTTATATTTCCAAGCCTTTAAAAGCAATAAAAGGAGATTATCAAATTACTTTAAAAGATAATATTGCTGAATTTAAATCCAAGAAAGATATCCGAATTGACTTGAGCAAATGCAATTCAATAAATGAAAAAAGACAGATAGCTTCACGAACATCTGAAACATATTCTTTCAAGATAGATGGAAAAGAAGTAACAATTAATTTCAATGATTTTGTGCTCGGAGTTTACGCTGAAAGAATTGTGGAATTGATGAAAACGAAAATAAACGCTTCAATTCAGCATTAGCTGATTTTTCAAAACTTCATTCGAAGTAACTACTTTTGAAAAATGTCACGCATCAAGCATCAATTTCAAGATGAACATTTATTTGAGCTAAAATCGCTTGTTGAATTTACTTTTGGCAAACAAATTTTAAGTCTAAACGATTGTGTTAGTTTGTCAGATTCAATTTTTGAAAAAGTAAAAATATCGATAAGCACCGACACTTTGCGACGTCTTTTTGGTTTAATAGACACCAAATCACAGCCATCACTTTTCACCTTAGAAACACTCTCTAAATATGTTGGATTTGGAGGATATTATGATTTTATCAATTCTTTAATATTAGTTGGAAAACACTTTTTTTTCAGACAAATACTGGATTGTACTTCCGACAAAATACTGCCATTTGAAGCGTTGAAAGCGTTAGAGCAATCAAAACCGAGTGTAGATTACTATTCAACAATTCATCAGCTTATACATTTAGCTTTTCATAAAAAAGACAGTTTATTTTTTGAACGATTTTTTATAAATCAGTCTGGTTTTGATTGGATTCCTATTTTCAAGTATGAAATTTACCAAACAATTCAAATACTGGGAAAACTTGTAGAGAAGAACAATTGGCTTCAAGAAATAGCCTTGAAAAATTACATCGGTTTGCCTTTTTATTTCGATTATTTTATTGAGTGGTATGTTCCTGAAGACCAGATTTATTATCAAAATCTACTTGAAAAATACAAAGAAAAACATTCCGAAAACCCTGAGAAATTGATTTTTTATAATTGTGTTGCAGCAATTAAATCGTTCAGAAACAATGAATTTACTCAATTAGAAGTTTGTGATAAAACAATCGAATTTCTTGAAACCCAATGTGAACCCAACAATATATTAAAAGCAAGAGTTTTAGGTGTACATTTTTTAAACGACCTCAAAAAAGGAGATTTAAAAGCCGAACATAAAATTTTAGAAATTGACTTTGAATCTTGGTTTCCAGATATCGGGGATCGTGTTACAAGTATGTTTTTCTTCTTTAACTATTTGTTCGAGGCCAAATCTTTTGGCTTAATGATAAAATTGTTTGAGCGATGGCTTAGTCAGGACTCAATTTTTTTCTCTATTTGGACCAGAGTTAATTGGAATCAACTATGTGTTTATATGACTTTTGCTTATCAAAGTGAAAACAAAAAAGAAATCGCAGAAAAATACTTCAATCAAATCGATACTTCTCTTTTTGAAGTTTATAATTTTGATAGATTTCAAGAGCTTTATTTGATTCAAAAAAGGAATTTTTAAGTAGTATGATCTTTTGTAATTTTCTTTATTCCTCACAACCAATCAAAGCGCTGAAGTCCGTTTAAAAATGCTGCCGATTTTGGGGAGTAGACATCAATTTGTCGAAAGGTTTGGGTTGGCTTTGATAATAGGAATAAGTTTTTTGGGTTTAGTAACAGGAATTTGGTTTTTGATATTAGGGTGAAATCAATTCCAAATCATAACTTTTAATTGATTTAAAAATACTATAAAGCAATTTGCGTTTTGAAAAAAACTTTATTCTACTCAATCGTGTGATCTTTTAGTTTCTCTCTGTAGCCTGAGAAAACGTTTGATTTAGAGATAAAACCAACGAATTTATAGTCTTTGACAACAGGTAAAATCCAAGCTCCCGTTTCATCAAAATATTTCATTACTTGATTCATATTTTCGTCTGCTTGAATTATTGCTAAAGGCATTCGCATCAATTCTTTGATTTGAACACTGTCATAGGAGTCTGGCTTAAACATAATTTCACGAATATCATCCAAGAGAACAACCCCCATTAAATTCCCATTTTCATCGGTAACTGGAAAGATATTTCTTTTGGATTGTGAAACAACTTCAACAAGCGTTCTCAACGTCGAAAATGGCGACAACATAGGATAATCTTTTTCAACTAATTCGTTCGTTTTTATGGTTGTTAATACATTAAAATCTTTGTCAGTCGTAAACGTTTCACCCTTTTTAGCTAAGTTTTTTGCATCCATTGAAAAGGGCTCGAAGTATTTAGAAACAGCAAAACTAATGGATGAAACAATCATCAATGGAAGCATTAGTGAGTAACCTCCTGTGATTTCAGCAATCAAGAAAATTGATGTCAAAGGTGCGTGATACAATCCACTTAAAATTCCAGCCATTCCGACCAATGTGAAATTCCCTTCAGGTAATTCTGTGATTTTAAAATAGTTTACAATGCGCGAAACAAAAAAACCGAGATAAGCACCAATAAATAGGGAAGGGGCAAAGTTTCCGCCATTTCCTCCTCCTCCGATTGTGAGTGCTGTTGCAATTGATTTCAAAAAAACTAGTAATCCAACAAAACCAATAACAACTAATTCATTTGAACTTAAAAACTGAAAAATTGAGTTATTAAACAATTCTTCCGGATGCTTTTCAGCAAGCAACTTAATACTTTGATAACCTTCACCAAAAAGCGGTGGGAATACAGCAATTAAAGCAGCTAAAACAAATCCTGCCAATAAAATTCGCCAAATTGGTTTTCTAATTCGCTTCGATAAAAAATGTTCGACTTTGAAAAAAGTTCTCGTGTGATAAACAGCAACTAAACCAGCGAAAACACCCAATAAAATATAGAATGGCAAGTTCCAATAATTAAAACTTTGAGTTGATTTGATGTTTAAAAGAATCGAATCGTTCAGCGTAATAATTGAAATCAATGCTCCTGTTGCCGAAGCGATAATTAAAGGCGTAAATGCTGAAATACTGATGTCCACTAACAAAACCTCAAGCGCAAAAAGTACGCCTGCAATTGGTGCATTAAAAGCCGCTGCGATTCCCGCTGAAATTCCACAAGCCAACAATAAGGTGCGTTCGCTATAATTTAATCGATAGGTTTTTGAATAATTGGAACCAAATGCTGCGCCCGTGATGACAATCGGAGCCTCTAATCCAGTAGATCCACCAAAACCAACAGTTAGTGAACTTGTCAATAATTGATCGAACATATTTCGACTTGGCATAAAACTCGACTTTTTAGCAATCGCAGAGTGAATTTGAGCCAAACCTTTACTAATTGAACCTCCCAAAAATTTTCCAATTACGAAAACAGTTAAGAAAATACCAATCATTGGTAAAAGCAAATAGAAGAATTTGTAGTTAGAAATGCGGTTGTGTGTAGCGAATTCGAAAATGACGTGAACAAATCGTTTTAAAAGTATCGCTGCAATTGCTGAACTTGCGCCAACTACAATGCTTGAAAACAATATAAACTGTCGGCGACTTAGTTTGGATTTAATTAAATAAATTCCTTCTTCTAACTTTTTTTGAAGACTTTTGTAAACGCTCATTGTCGCAAAGATACATCAACAAAACTTGGTATAAAAAGATAATTCAACATAACCTTTATTCAACAAAATGTTATTCTTTTTCAATTACCCCTGTATTTTTTGTGATATTTTAAAATTTCCTTTCAAATTAAATTTCGCTTCTTTTCTTTATTCTAACTATTTTTGAAGCGATGCATCTAATTTCTGATTTTTCAATTTGGTGGTTACTTCCAATCGTACTTGTTGCAGCTGGAATTACCTATTTTCACTATCAAAACAAAGGTTGGTTTGCTGAAGTTAAACCTAGCTTTCAATGGGTTTTGCGTGGTTTGCGCTTTTCGTCTTTAGCACTCATAGGTATTTTATTACTCGGACTGATTGTTCAATCCTTGAACTACCGCGAAGAAAAACCTGTTTTTATAGCGCTCGTTGATAATTCTTCGTCTATGTTGAATTACAAGGACAGCGGAAGTGTTCGCAAAAATACCAATGATTTTCTTGCAAAATTGAAGGCAAAATATGCTGAACGTTTTGAATTGGTCACGCTGACTGTCGGATCGGAAGTTGGTAATGAAAATCCTAGTTTTCAAGAAAATAGCTCAGCACTAGAATTGGGTTTTGAAAAAATAAATGTCGATTATTACAACCGAAACATTGGTGGAATTGCTTTTATTTCAGATGGAAATTACAATGTTGGTGCAAATCCAAGTTATGCTGCTGAGAAAATCAGTTTAACACCAGTTTTCACACTTGCAGTTGGAGATACAACTCCGAAAAAAGATCATTTAATTCGTAATATAACTGTTAATGACATTGCTTTTTTAAAGAATGATTTCCCTGTTGAAGTTGATTTAGAAGCTTTTAAAATCGGCGCTCGCAGTGTGAATGTTTCAATTTTTCAAAACGGACAAAAAGTTGGCAATCAAGTTGTGCAATATAAAAACGGCAAACGCGATTTTCAGCAAGCAAATTTTGTATTAAATGCGACCAAACCTGGTTTTCAGACCTACACTGTTAAGCTCGAAGCAATTGACAACGAATACACATTGAAAAATAACACACGTACTTTTTACATTGAAGTAATTGATGCTCGTAGTAAAGTCTTGATTTTAGCTGGTGCTCCACATCCTGATATCGCTGCATTGAAGGAAGTATTGGACGCAAACGAAAATATTGAGGCAGAAAGTGTGCTTTTAAAAGATTGGAATAAATCCTTAGACAAAGTAAATTTGGTCATTTGGCACGAACCAGGCGTTAATTTTGACCAATCAACTTTAGATGCGATTCAAGGAAAAAAAATCCCTTTATTTTTTGTGGTCGGTCCGAATACAACGAACGGCGTACTTTCTAAACTGAATCTAGGTTTGGCAGCAGCTACTGGAAATCAAACCGACGACAATCAAGCATTTCTTAATCCAAGTTTTTCATCGTTTGAAATCGACGATAAAGTATCTGATGCATTAACCTATTATCCGCCTTTGAAAAGTAAATTCGGTAGTTTGAAAATGAATGGAAATGCTGAAATCTTGTTGTATCAGCGCATCGGACAAATCCGAAAAAAAGAACCGCTTTTGTTTTTCTTGCAACAGAATAACTTGCGCTCAGGTGTACTTTATGGTGAAGGTTTGTGGCGTTGGAAATTAAATGATTTTGTTAGAACGGGTAGTCACGATGCTTTTAGAGATTTATGGAGTAAAATCTTTAATTATTTATTAGTGAAGCAACAAGGTGCAGGTTTACGTGTCGAATTTCAAAAACGCTTTACAATCGATGAAGATGTGATTGTGAATGCTTCGTTCTACAATGCTTCCTTGGAACCGATTACAAAACCATTGATTGACATGAAAGTTACGGACGAAAAAGGGAAAGTTTACCGCTCTCAATTTGGTGTTTTTGGTTCTTCTTACAAACTTTCCTTGGGTAAACTCAAAGCAGGAAAATACAATTGGTCGGCTAAAACTTCTTATGATGGAAAGTCATACAGCAAGCAAGGTTATTTTGTGGTCGAAGATATTCAAATTGAAAAATCTGAAACAACTGCCAATCACGGCGTAATGAAGCAACTCGCAAAACAATCAAACGGAAAATTCTACCAATTGAATCAATATGAATCGTTGCTTTCCGACATTGAAAAAAGAGAAGACATCGCAAACGTTCAATACGAAGAAACCGCTTTCAACGACCTTATGGATTATTTTTCTATCTTTTTATTACTCTTTCTTTTACTAGCTGGAGAGTGGTTTTTGAGAAGGTATTTGGGGAGTTATTGAAGGAGGATTTTAGGACATTAGGATGTTAAGACTTCAAGACGTTAGGATTTTAAGACATTATGAGAGAATGAGAAATGAGAGAATGACTTTATAGCTACTTTAAATTTACGTTTACGTTCATTAGCTCTTTCTCAACAAATCTCTAATCTCAGAAAGTAATTCTAAATCCTTTGGTTCTTCAACAATTGCTGGTTTTTCAGCCTCCGCTTCTTTTTCTCTTTTACGTTTAGCAACATTCATCGCTTTGATCACAATAAACATAGAAAAGGCAATGATTAAAAAATCAAAAACAACTTGAATGAAATTGCCATAATTGATTGTTACCGCAGGTGTTTTGTCGCTTGCTTCTTTGATGATAAATTTCAAATCAGAAAAATTAACTCCGCCAATAAGTACACCGATTGGAGGCATCAAAATGTCATTAACGATGGAGGAGACAATTCTGCCAAACGCAACTCCAATAACAATTCCGACTGCCATGTCGATTACATTTCCTTTCATGGCGAAGTCCTTAAATTCATCTACAAGTTTCATAGTTTAGGTTTTATTTGTAAACGAATTTAGGGAAAGTTAGTGAAAACGTTTACCTCACTTCAAAAATATCACCCGAGCTTTTTCTAACTTTCGCTAGATGTTGAGTGTTGTCTTCTTCGGAGCGATAACCCATTGCACAAACGAGCACTGACTTCAAATTATCTTTTCCTAGATCTAGAATTTCATCAAAAGCTGCTGGTTCGAAGCCTTCCATTGGAGTTGCATCAATGCGCAAGCTAGCACACGTATGCATCAATTGACCCAAAGCAATATATGCTTGTTTTACATTCCAATCGGTGTGTTTTTCAGCCGACATTTCATCAATTTTTGTTTTCACAAAGTTTCCGTAACCTTGAATGGTACTCGGCTCAATATTTCTTGTTTTAGCTGTCAATTCAATGTGTCCGTCGATGTAATCGTGGTCGAGTTCAATGTGTGAACAAATCACCAACAAATGGGAAGCGTCTGTTATTTGACTTTGTCCCCAAGCTTTTGGTCGCAATTGTTCTCTTATTTCTTTAGACTCAACAAAAATGAATTTCAAAGGAAACAAGCCGTAACTTGTTGGAACCAAACGCAAAGATTCCTTGATGATTTCGATGTTTTCGTCTGAAATTTTAAGTTCAGGATTGTATTTTTTAGTAGCATAACGCCACGATAAATCTTCTATAATTGTATTTTTCATTTTTTCCTATTAAATCATTTAGTTTTATTTAATGCATAAGTAGATTCTTCCATCTTTTCGGAATGACTTGTAGTTAGAGGATAATGCGAAAATGTTTTACATTTTCGAAATGAACCTCCGTTAAAAGTCATTTCGACTGAAAGGAGAAATCTACTAACGAGGGATTTTTACCTTTTGTTAAAATTCCATTGGTACCTCAATAAACAACAAGCGACCTGTTTTGTTTGCATGAATCATAACGGATTCAGTTTCCCAGATGCCAATTGCATCGCGATTATTCAAAGTTTGTTCCGCTATTTCATAAGCACCGTCTATATTCAGAATGTAAACACCATTTCCTCTTTTTTTCAGTTCATACGTTAAATGCGTTCCTGCTTCCATTTGCGAAAGGTGAATCCAAGAGTCTTGATGAATCCACGTTCCTGCATCGTCGGGATTTGGTGAAACGACTTGTAGAAAATTATTTCGCATTGACTCTTCTTCGTAACGAATTTGATCATAGCGAGGTGTTACGTTATGCTTGTTTGGAAAAATCCATATCTGAAATAAATTGATCGCTTCGTCGTGTTTGGCATTCACTTCACTGTGTTGAACTCCTGTCCCAGCTGACATCACTTGCACTTCTCCCACTTCAATAACTGAAGAATTCCCCATACTATCTTGGTGTTTCAATGCACCTTTTAATGGAATCGTAATGATTTCCATGTTGTCGTGAGGATGCTTGCCAAAACCCATTGAAGGCGCTACAATATCATCATTCAAAACGCGTAAAGCTCCAAAATGAACACGTTCTGGATTTTGCCAACTCGCAAAACTGAAAGAATGTTTAGCGTTTAACCAACCATGATTGGCGTGACCTCTTGAAGCTTCGGAATGAAATACTGTTTTCATGTGTCTGTTAATTTGATGAAACAAATGTACGCACGAACAAACAACTGACTTCAAAACTTAAGCACTGATTCGTAATTCAATAACGTATGTTAATAGAAAAGCAGTGAAGCTTTAAAAAGCGTTAAAATTATCAGCAATTTCGTTGAATGGTACTAAGTAGATTTTGGCTTGTAATATTCATTTCATCGATTTTCTTTTTGGTGGTGAGTCTGTTTTCTTCGAATCAATATTCGATTGATTATGTGTTGAATGGAGAAAAAGATGCTCCGATTTTGATCAGTGAAAAATTCATTCATCAATTGCCAAAAACAATTCAAGATTCTTTGAAAGCAAGTCCAGAAGCGACGTATATTGTAAATTTAAATCCAAAAAACGCTGATACCACTTATGTTTATGCGAACAAAACGGTCAAAGTGTACTCAGGTTTACAAAAGTCGGACGGTTTACTTCCAACCTGTAAAAACAGTTTAACAGATTTGATTTTGCCATTGGTTGCTTACTTGGCTTTTTTCTGTGGAATCATGCAATTATTGATTGATTCTGGAGCTGCAGAAAGGTTAGCTAAACGTTTAAGTCCCATGTTTACCAAAGTTTTTCCGAGCGTACCAAAGAATCACGAATCCATTTCTTACATGACATTGAATTTTGCAGCTAACTTTTTAGGTTTGGATTCTGCCGCGACACCTTTCGGTTTGAAAGCGATGCAAAGTTTACAAGAAATCAATCCTGAAAAAGACAAGGCAAGCGATGCGCAAATCATGTTCATGTGCTTGCATGCCGCAGGACTATCTTTAATTCCAACTTCGATTATTGGTTACCGTGCTGCTGAAAATGCTGCGAATCCTGCCGACGTGATGTTGCCATGTATTATCACTTCATTTATTGGAACGATTGCGGCGTTTTTAATTGTAGGAATTCGTCAAAAAGTGAATTTTAAAAGTGCTTCGTTGGTAGTTGCATTGATTACAATTTTGTCGGCAATTATCGGACTTTTGTTGTACATCAATCACTTGAATTTAATAGAGAAAAACTACTTTACGAATAATTTTTCAGGTTTATTATTGGTCGGAATCATTGGTTTTACTTTGATTTTTGCTTTTGTCAACGAAAAGAAATTCAGCGCTTTGGATTCAACCATTTTTGACTCTTTCGTTTCGGGTGCACAAAATGGATTGAAAACTGGAATCACGATTTTCCCTTATATTTTGGGAATGTTGGCTGCGATTTCGCTTTTCAGAAATTCGGGTTTATTTGAAATTATTAGCAATGGAATTTCGTATGTTTTTTTAAATTTAGGCGTTTCAAAAGACATTACCGATGCCTTACCTGTTGCAATGTTACGACCTTTTAGTTCGGGTGGCGCACGCGGATTTATGATTGATTCGATGCGCAATTTTGGACCAGATTCATTTACAGGTAGATTGAGTTGTATTTTCCAAAGCAGTGCCGAAACAACTTTCTATGTAATTGCAGTTTATTTCGGTTCGGTGAATATTAAAAATACACGTTATACCTTGGGAACAATGTTGTTAGTGGATTTGATTTGTGTGATAACCTCTATTTTAGTAGCAAGTTGGTTTTTCTAAAAAGTAAACAATGAGTTGGAATCCATTTAAAAAGAAAGAAAAAGAAACAAAGCCCGCAGCGCAGGAAGCTATTCCGATAACGAATGTAGCAATGAAACCGATGAATTATTCGTCGATGGTGATTTTAGCGTGGGCAAAAGCAATTGAAGGAGATGCTACTTTGCAGAAGTGGTTAAGTGAAAACGGTTACAGAGAATTGTATTTGGCGGCGTTAGCGATTTATTTGCAAGACGATGCCCGCGATTGGTTGGTAGAAAATGGTTATCCCCATTTAATGGCAATGATTAATGCTGCCGAGGGAAATAAAGCCGCAGGTCAATGGCTGTTACAACATAATTTCGAGACACTTTATCACATTGCCAAAGCTGTTGATCACGAAGATGAAAGTTGGTTGTGGCTGCAAAAACATGGAACACAAGATATTTTTATTTTAGCGAAAAGCATCCAAATTATCAAAGATAAAATCGAAGAGACGCATAATGATCCTCATTGGATAAATCGGGATTTTTAAATGATTTACAGCTATTCAAAATGCGATTATCTTTCTTAAATTTGGGCTTGAGTTTTTAAGCTATTTCAATTTTTAATTCAAAAAAAATAATCTATGAAAATCACTTATTTTTTTATTTCCATTTTGCTTTTAGCAAGTTGTGAATCTGAGAATTCTTCAAAAAAAGATGGAAAATTGGTCTCAACTGTTGTTGCCAATGATGAAAACGAGGCTGAATTGAAAAAAGAACTTTCTGAAGTTGAAAAAGAAGAAAAAGAACGATTAGAAAACGAAGCAAGTAATATTACTTCAATGAGTTTCGATAAAATGGAGC
>JACCEA012282048.1_pt1 | contig 37314 bp, 23 predicted proteins | sample 7449851 | NCBI WGS metagenome assembly JACCEA01 (sample SAMN15323453, study PRJNA562643) | freshwater metagenome | isolation source: river surface water | place: USA:Blue River Watershed | collected 2017-08-18 | reverse complement strand
GGTCAAGGCATCGCCGCACTGCAAATGCTGCAAATTTTGAAGAATTTCGACTTAAAAGCCATGGGCTTTAATAGTCCGGCCAGCTTGCATACGATGATTGAAGCAAAGAAATTAGCGTTTGAAGATAGAGCCAAATACTACGCCGATATGGACTTCCAAAAAGTCCCTGTTAAAGAGTTAATCTCGGAGGCCTATGGCCGTGAGCGTGCCAAACTAATTGGTGACAAGGCAGCGCAACGCGTTGACGCTGGCAATCCACATTTGTATACCGGCGATACCATTTACATGACCACTGCGGACGCCGAAGGTAATATGGTGTCACTGATTCAGTCGAATTATCGCGGCATGGGTTCGGGCGTTGTGGTACCAGGCCTTGGTTTTGTGTTTCAAGACCGTGGCCAAATGTTCTCACTAGATGCCAAACATGCCAACGCGTTTGCCCCGGGTAAACGGCCATTTAATACCATCATTCCAGCCTTTATTACCAAAGATGGAAAGCCTTGGGTCAGTTTTGGCGTGATGGGCGGCGCGATGCAACCGCAAGGTCATGTGCAAATCGTTGTCAACATGATTGATTACGGCATGAATCTGCAAGAAGCTGGCGACGCTGCGCGTTGGCAGCACTTGGGGAGCACGGAACCGACCGATGGCACTGAGATGTATTTAACTAACGGCGGTTACACCGAAGTTGAACGCGGCGTGCCCTACCAAACCATTCAAAGCCTGATGCAAAAAGGCCACGATATTCGCTATGGCTTAGGCGGCTTTGGCGGATATCAAGCTATCATGAAAGATCCCAAAACCGGCGTGTACTACGGCGCCTCGGAATCCCGTAAAGACGGGCAAGCGGCAGGGTACTGATGGGTTGATTGGCGTGTTGCCCTATAAGAAACTACTTCGATAGAAGGTGTTTGTAAATTTTCAATAAAAAAGCCGCGTTTTTTCGCGGCCTTTTTACATCTAACACTCTGTTTTAGATAAACAAATCGCGAATGTTGGCAAGGTCGGTTTTGCCCTCAGCGATTTCTTGAGGGGTCAAGCCAGAGACTTCGTGCGGGAATACCAACCAGCTCTCAGAAGAGTGGATGTAATAATCTGGTGTTAATGGCACTGCGGTATTTTTTGGCTTGTAATACGGACAGGCAATGCGGATGTCGCGTGGCATGTTTAAGCGCATCAATTGGCCCAATTTTTCCTTTAACGCGAAAATTGAACGCCCCGAATCAAATACGTCATCCACAATCAATAAGCCATCGTCGGCATTGGCATTTTCGATGATGTAATGCAGGCCATGCACTTTGATATCTTTGCTTTGTTTGTCGATGCCGTAATAAGAAGACGTACGCACAGCGATATGGTCGGTCTCGACATTTTTGAAATCAAAATACTCTTGCACAGCGATGCCGATTGGCGCACCACCGCGCCAGATCCCCACAATAAACTGTGGCCGAAAGCCGCTTTCATAAACCTGCGCCGCTAAGCGGAACGAATCTTCGAGTAATTGAGCTGCAGTTATAAAATGTTTGCTTGACATATCAATGCCTTATCATCAAAGTTTAGTGTTTGCATTTGGAATACTGGACTCACCCGTATGCAAAAAAGATGCAGAATTCTAAACCATTATCGACTGAATTGCTGTATGCATCGCCGCTAAAGTTGCGTTAGCGCAAAAACTCACGAATTTTCAGGGCACCTTGGTTATATTCAATGCGTCATAGCGCTAACCTTTGGCAGTGCGACTCTGGATCGACTTTTTGGTCGAGCATTTTACCTGCGCATGAGCGCCTTGAAATGTCTAACATCGCGAACTTTCAAAAAAGCGGACGCAATCAGCAACGAATTGAAGCATTCTGTAACAAATTAGTCGGCTGAAACACTAAACCTAAATGAATAGTTGTACTTATTATATGCATCCATCATTGTCTAACAACATCAATCACCTGTGTGGCAACTTATGAACCCAATCCAACAATCCGCAACTCCACCCCGTCAGTGGCCTTATGTCGTGTTTATTATCATCGTTTGCTTGGTGTTGGCAGTATTGCTGGCAATGTCACGAAAAGCGCCCGATAAGAAAATTGAAGCACGCTTACCACCTTTGGTTGAATTGCAGGTTCCCAAATTTGCTGTGCAACAATACCAATTGCCATCGCAAGGGACGGTTCAAGCTAAAACCGAAACCAGTTTAGTCAGTGAAGTCAGTGGTAAAATTGTAGAAATTGCCGATGCTTTCGTGGCAGGTGGTTTTTTTAATCAGGGCGACTTATTGATTAAAGTTGAGCAGTCCGATTACAAAACCGCAGTGAAAACCGCAGAAGCCGCACTGGCGAATGCCAAAGCCATGCTGGAAGAAGAGAAGGCCAGAGCCAAAGTCGCAGAGCGCGATTGGCTGAATTATACCGAAGGCAAAGCACCAGCCCTGGGGTTACGCAAACCACAATTAGCCAGCGCTTTAGCCAAAGTGCAAAGTGCAGAAGCTGATTTAGAACGCGCTATTCGCGATTTGAATCGCACTGAAATCCGTGCGCCTTATACCGGCATGGTTCGCAGTCGTGCAGCCAATTTAGGTCAATTCGTCAGCCGTGGGAATCAACTGGGTGTGTTACTCGACACCAGTATCGCTGAAATTCGTTTGCCGCTGGCACTGACCGACCTTGACGATTTGGGATTACCCTCAGCCAGCGCGAATCGCACATTTTCTCTGCCAGTGACATTATCCTCAGAAGGCTCACAATGGCAGGCCGAATTAGTCCGAACCGAAGGGGTATTGGATGAAAAGAGCCGAGTGATTTATGTGGTGGCCGAAATTAAAGATCCTTATCAGCGTGAGAAGAAGTCCGATGCCGCGACATCGCAACCACTGCGCTTTGGTCAATTCGTTAATGCGCTGATTTCTGGCCGACACTCTGCCGAAGTAACCCAACTTCCCCGCCATTTGTTAAATCCCGGCAATCTGGTGTTGGTCGCCGATGCCGAAATGCAGCTTCAGCTGCGTGAAGTGAAACTTGACCGTGCCGATCAGCAGTTTGCCTATATCCTCAGTGGTTTTTCTGCCGGCGATCAAATTGTCACCTCACCACTGGCCAATCCTTTGCCTGGCTTAAAAGTCCGCACCGCTCAGACCGTGTTTAACCCTAAGGCTGAAGCCACAAGTGCAGCTGAAGACAAGACCCCAGAACATAAAACTGCGGATTCAGGAGCGCAACAATGAGTACTCCTCAGCAGCCTGAAAATCAGCAAGTTGCCAACTCTGCGGAAAATCAAACTGAAGTTGGCTTAAAAGAAGGATTAATTGGCTGGTTTGCCCGCAACCATGTTGCAGCCAACTTATTGATGATGATCATGATTTTGGCGGGGTTATTCTCAGCCCTGACCATCAAAAAACAAGTATTTCCTGAAATCAAACTAGAGCAAGTCACTATTCGTGTGCCTTATCTAGGCGCTGCACCACAAGAAGTTGAAAGTGGTGTGATCGACAAAATTGAAGAAAGTCTACGCCAAGTGAATGGCATCAAAAAACTGACATCAATCGCTAATGAAGGGTTGGCAACAGTCATTGTTGAGGTCGAGTCTGGGTATGATATTCAAGAAGTGATGGATGAAATCAAGACTCAGGTTGGTTCCATATCCTCGTTGCCCGAACAAACGGAAAAACCAGTCGTTTATCGCACCCGCTTTACCAGCAATGTGATGTGGGTCTCGATCTATGGTTCTGCCTCGGAAGCTACGTTGAAAGAGATGGCGAAAGATGTGCGGGATGAGTTGAAATTAAGGCCCGGCATCAACAAGGTTGAAGTGGTTGGCGCTCGCCCTTATGAAATTTCTTTGGAAGTGTCTGAAGAAAAAATGCGCGAGTATGGCCTCACTTTCGAGCAAGTTGTCAATGCGGTGCGGGCAAGTTCGGTTGATTTACCGGGCGGCGCGATTAAAGCAGAAAATGGCAATATGCTACTTCGTGCCAAAGGCCAAGCGTATGTCTTCGCGGACTTTTCAAAAATTGTGCTGTTGCGACAAGCAAATGGCGCCAAAGTAATGCTGAGTGATATTGCGACCATCCGTGATGATTTTACCGAAATCGAAGGCTTCACCACCTTCGATGGCAAACCTTCTATTTCTCTTCGTGTAGATGCAATTGGCGACGATAACACGCTCAAAATTGCGCAATCCGTGAAAGATTATATCAACGAAAAAAAGGCTAGCCTGCCTGACAGTGTCAACATCTCCTACTGGGGTGACTCCAGCCATTATTTGCAAGGTCGTTTAGATTTGATGACCGATAATATGGTGATGGGCGCATTATTGGTCTTAATTTCACTGACCATATTCCTAGAATTCCGTGTCGCATTCTGGGTCATGATGGGGATTCCCATCTGTTTCTTAGGCGCTTTAGCGTTATTACCAATGCCGTGGTTTGATGTCTCAATCAATATGATCAGCTTGTTCGGTTTTATCTTGGTGCTTGGGATTTTGGTGGATGACGCGATTATCATCGGCGAAAGTGCCTATTCTGAAATTGAAAAACATGGCAAATCTGAACAATCGGTCATCCGTGGCGCTCTCAAAGTAGCGACACCCGCCACTTTCGGTGTGTTGACCACAGTCGCAGCGTTTGTCCCGATGTTATTGGTTGGCGGCGCACAGTCAGGGATTTGGGGTTCGATAGCATGGGTTGTGGTGTTATGCTTAATGCTCTCCATTTTTGAATCTAAGTTCATTCTACCTGCTCATTTAGTGCGTATGGACACTAAGCCATGGGATCCAAGACCTGGTGGTCTTTATGCTTTGGGCCGATTTGGCAGTGAAACCTTACGTAAAGTGCGGGAAGCGACCACGCTTCGCATGAAACACTTTATTGAATTTAAATATCGCCCCGTGTTACAGCTTTGTTTGACATATCGATATATCACGGTCGCTAGTTTTTTTGCCGCACTGGTGCTCACCATCGGCTTATTAGTCGGCGGTTATGTGCGTTGGGTATTTTTCCCGAATTTACCGAGTGACTTTATTCGTGCCAACTTGCAAATGGAAGAAGGTGCGTCAGGCCCAGCAACAGTTGCAGCCATGCAACAAATCGAACAAGCCTTACAACGTGTCAACAGCGAATTGGGCCGTGAATACAACCAAGATATTGTCAAACATCGGCTGATGTTCTTAAGCAACGATACCGGCGGACAGCTTGTGGTTGAATTAGAAAAAAGCGAAGGCCGTGAAATTGATGGTTTTGAAATTGCCAATCGCTGGCGCGAACAAATCCCAGAAATCCCTGGCGTGAAAAGCTTCAAGATTAGTGCCGCTACTATGGGCGGGGGTGAAGGTGGCGATTTATCGTTAGAACTCAAAGGCACCGATTTAGCCACTTTGCAAGCGGCAACCGACGTATTGAAAAAGGCTTTAGCGAACTATGAAGGGGTATTTGATATTGATGACTCCTTACTCGGTGGTAATGATGAAATTGTGTTGGCCCTCAAACCCGAAGCCGACTTGTTGGGAATTACCCTCACTGATTTAGCCAGACAAGTGCGCTATGGTTTTTATGGCGCTGAAGTGCAACGGTTGCAGCGTGATGGCGAAGAAGTCAAAGTGATGGTGCGCTATCCGCGCGATGCCCGCTCTTCAATTGGCGATTTAGATGCCATTAAAATTCGTACCAGCAATGGGGGCGAAGTCCCGTTTAGCCAAATTGCAACCTATAGCTTACAACCAAGCTATAGCGCCATTACTCGCGTGAATGGCGTACGAGCTGTCACTGTGACAGCAGCCGTTGATAAGAGCAAAGTTGAACCGAGCCAAGTGATTAAAGAGTTAAAAGCAGGCGTTTTGAAAACCATCGAGGATGATTTCCCAGGGGTCAAATCAAGCCTAGGCGGTGCTAGCTTGGAAGAAGCCGATGCCATTGGCGAGTTACTGATGGCTGGGGTACTCGCGTTATTTGGTATTTATGCCTTGATGGCGATCCCACTGAAATCCTACAGCCAACCATTGCTAATTATGAGCGTGATCCCATTTGGCATGGTGGGAGCATTCCTTGGCCATTTGGTGTTAGGCTTGGATATGAGCATCATGTCGATTTTTGGTTTGATTGCCTTGGCTGGGGTAGTGGTTAATGACAGTATTATCATGGTGGATTTCGTCAATGAAGCCCGAGCACGTGGTGTCAAGCTTTACGATGCAGTGATGGACGCCGGCAGCCAGCGTTTTCGCGCTATTATGCTGACTTCACTCACCACGTTCTTGGGGTTGGCTCCGATTGTGTTAGAGCGCAGCTTGCAAGCGCAGATCGTCATTCCAATGGCGGTGTCACTAGCCTTTGGCATCTTGTTTGCGACAGTCATTACCTTGCTGTTAATTCCTGTGCTGTACTTAATCTTGGAAGACTTTAAATACAAAATGCGGGGGCATACAGACTAGCATGGCGTCCGCTGCCGATAATGCTGATTGTGAACTACTCAGAATCCAATATTGCAAACCGCAAATAACAAAAAGCCGGTCAACAAGTTGACCGGCTTTTTTATGTCAATTCAGTAATAATTACTTAGTGAATGTTACTGAACGTTCTACCGAACACGCGGTAGTGCTTGCAGCGTTACACACTTTATAAGTGTAAGTCCCTTTTGCAGTTGGGCTATCTGAATGTAAACCGTCATTGGCAGTAGTAATCACTTTTACGCCATTGCGGTAGATATCTACGTTAGTAGTCGTTGCATTGGCCCAGCGCAGATCAGCATAACGTGTACGACCTGAAGTCCGAGCTGTTGCTGTTAAAGTAATTGCCGTTGAGGTTGCACCACAGCCATTTTGTAATAAGTAATCATTGGCTGCTTTGGCTTGTACAATACCGTAACCGAAGTAAACGTCTTTGCCCACAGCACCTGAATCTTTGGCAGTTGCTTTTAATGCATTACGAATTTGCGTTCCAGTACAGGTTGGGTGATTTGACCACACTAAGGCCGCAATCCCTGAAACCGCTGGCGTTGCCATTGAAGTACCACTCATTAAACCATAATCTGAACCACCGATACTGACAGTAGCTGTGGTCGAAGCTAACAATTGGCTACGATCTTCAAATTTTGCACCGACAGCAGGGATTGAAGTGGTATTGGCTGTGCCTTCACCTAAAGTGCCGTATAACATGCCAGCCACATTATTGATGAGGATCGCACCGACACCACCTGATAACTGACAGTTCTTCACTTTGTCATGGAATGAAATCACGCCACGGTCAATTAAACAAATTTTACCAGCAGCACCCGCATTGGTTGTTTCTGCTGTGCCCATAAAGAATGTCGCAGCATTGGCAGTGCCGATATTTTCCATTGCGCTGCTTTCAAAGGCACCTAAGTTAGTGCTTAACACTGCGCTTGTTGCCATGCCAGCAGGATAGGTTGATAAGGTATCAACACCACCTGCGGTCACTTCAACGCAATGGCCATCATCAGTTTTACCACTTAAAGTACAGCTTGGGTACTGTGAGAATGTCGCGATGGCGTTGTTATTATCGTTAGCACCTACCATCATGACTGAGGTGTAGCCTGCAGGATAGGAACGAATGTTATTACCATCGTTACCAGCAGCAGCCACCACTAAACCACCTGCATTAGTGAAGTTTTGGAAGGCGTTTGATTCTGTCGTGTTTGAACCGCCACCGCCTAAGCTCATGCTGATGATTTTAGCGCCTGCGGCAGAACATTTTTGAGCGGCATAAGCCAAATCAGAAGAGTAACCCCAACCTTCGGCATTAAACACTTTAATGATATGCATTTTAACGCCTGGTGCCATACCAACTACGCCCACGCCGTTATTCGCAGCACCGATAGTGCCAGCCACGTGGGTTCCGTGTGGGCCACCATTCACATCCCAGTTACCAGTGCCAGAATCGTTATCGCCTGTGATAGATCCCCATTCAAAATCAACGTTTGAGCGGTCTAAGCCAGAATCAATAATACAGACTTTTGGTGCAGTCGCTGGGTTAAAGCTGACTAAATTTGCTTGTGACTGAAAAACAGCATAAGGCGTCACTTGCACATTCATCGGATTGCCAACGGTATCGTTGAACAACGCCATTGGTTTACGCACCAAATCTCTTTCAATCAATTGAACATGCGGATTATTGAAAATTCCTTTCACTTCATCGAATGACTTGCCTTCAAATTCGACTGCCACGAAGCCATCCGCTTCAACTTTAACTTCCCCACCCGCTTGACGAGTCATCGCAGTGATGAGGCCTTTGTTTAGATTATCAACTTGCAAAATCACCCGTTCAGCGTGTGCAGTTGAAGAGAATGCCAAGGTCGATGCCACAGCAAAAGCGATTGGTGCTATTTTGATCAATTTTTGCATAAGTGAAGTTCCTGCATGTTTGGATTTAATGTGCTGACATTATTATTTTTATGCTAGTGTCTGCTGCTGTCAGCGGCATTCAGCAATGAATCGAACATGCCAGATGTACAAATAAAGTGCAACTAAATTATGTGAAATTGTAATTATTTGTAAAATAAGGGACAAATGTTAATGTCACATTTGTCTCTTCAGGCAAACAAATCAGAGTTTAAATATATGAAAAATAAACATTTTTTACTTTCGTTAACAATTGCAGCATTTTGTATCCCATCCTTACAAATGACGGCAGTGGCAGATGAACATCGGGCGACGCACCAACATCCTGATGGCAAAAACCACCAGTCCCATGGCCAGGGCAAGCAAAAAGAAAAACATCAGGGCCAAGTCTCATCGACCAATCACACCAGACAAAGCACGATTGAAATTAATTTGAATGTGGGCACCGCCAGAGATTTGGCTTCACGTTATCAAGTCAAAAGCGGGAAAGCACTACCACCGGGCATCCGTAAGCAACTTGCCCGTGGTAAGCCTTTACCACCAGGGATTGCCAAGAAAATTTCGAATCCGGATTTTATTGCCGCACTACCGCATTACCCAGATCATGAGTGGCAAATGTGTGGGACAGATTTAGTGTTAGTCGCTGTAGCAACCGCTGTGATTGTGGATGTCCTATTTGATGTATTCTAATCAGCAAAACGCAAACCAAGGGAAATCATAGGGATTAGGTTGAGCGTTAAAAATGAAAAGCCCGCAACGCGGGCTTAAATCCAGTAGTTCAGTATTGGTTTTTTGTTAGTCTGTCCCGATGCGAGCACGAATATCATTCACTAACGGAGATGCTTCAAAACCATTGGCTTTGGCCCAATCTTCCAATGCTTCTTCTTTTAGCGCATTAGCAGGCATCTGTTTCACAAAAAATGAACCCGCCTCATATGCGTCACTCCGCATCGCAAATTTGATTAATGACTCGTTGTTACATTTCACACCATCATAAATTTTGCGCACGTTGACTTTGTTGTCGGTCAATAATTTACGAATACGGTTTTTATCATCTGTTTTCGTGTATTCACACAGTGAAACCATCCATTGTTCTTGGGCTTGCGCGACCGGAGCGGTAAATGCAACCACAGCAGCTCCAACGACCAACGCGATTAAATGATTCTTCATAGCAACCTCATGTTTGAAAACAATTTAGAAGGCAAGCGCAGCTTGTTCCTTTTCAGTATTAGTCGAATTCAGACGAAGGCAAGGAATTCTATTGATTTTTCTAAAATAAATGGCGCGACCGCTGGAAAATCATACAAGGCAAACTTTTTACAAATCAATGAATTACCGAAGGTTAACGCAATTTACATTCTTGCTCAGTTCCGGTATTGACCCGCAAGGATTGGCGCTGAGCTCAATTCTTGCCGCTCAACCTTTCGCAGCTTCTTAGCAACAATAAGAATCTCTTCTCCGATTCAAAATAGACCCAGACTATGTTGTTTAGAGAGCCAAGATTCAATATCTGCAGCAGGCAAAGCTTTGGCAAGCAGATAACCTTGCACTTCATCGACACCGAGCAACTCTAACTGTCTCAGCTGATCAGGCATTTCGACCCCTTCGGCCACCACGAGCATCCCTAAACTATGCCCAAGCACCACCACAGAATGCACGATTGCTCGGTCGTCAGGATCGGTCAGTAAATCTTGGATAAATGAACGATCAATTTTAAGTTTATGGATCGGGAAACTCTTCAAATAAGCTAAACTGGAATAGCCTGTCCCAAAATCATCAAGCGAAATCTTCACACCAAGCTTCTGGATTTTCTGTAAAAGTGCACGACTTTCTGCCACTTTCTGCGCCAGTACGGATTCGGTCAATTCCAGCATCAATAATTCAGGTGCCAAGCCATGTACTTCCAAACATTGACTCAATTTGGCAAAAAAATCGCCATGCATCAGTTGCACGGTCGAGATATTGACGGCCACCTGCATACGAGGACCATGCTTTTGCCAGCGCGCAGCTTGCGCCACAGCTTGCTGTAACACCCAATACCCTAACTCAACGATAAATCCTGATTGTTCAGCCAATGGGATAAATTTTGCAGGGCTAATTGCCCCTAGTTGTGGATGCTGCCAACGCAAAAGCGCCTCCACACCATCAACCTGCTTGCCATCCAAGCGCATGATAGGTTGATAATTCAAACTAAACTGACCGGTGAATAACCCACTGCGCATGCCATGCTCTAACTGTAATCGTTCTTGCAAGCGTTCAGTCATTTGGTGGCTATACAAAGAATAGGCACGGCGCCCACCATCTTTCGCTTCGTATAGCGCGACATCAGCGACCCTTAAAAGCTCGGAAAAACTCAACCCATGTTGTGGAAATAATGCGATGCCGATACTGGGACTGACATGAAGACTACGTTCGCCAACAGCAAATGGCTCCGCCATCAATTGTTGTAATTGTGATGCAGTTTTCAGCACATCAGCGTCATGCTGACAGTGTTTGATCAGCAGAAATTCGTCCCCGCCTAATCGCCCTAATACATCAGGTGCAACGACTAACATCTGTAAGCGAGCAGCCACTTGCTGTAATAACTCATCACCAGTCTGATGGCCCATGGTGTCATTAATATGTTGGAAGTGATCTAAATCGAGATAAAACACAGCGAGTTGTTGTTGCTGTTGCATGGCTGTCGCAAAAATTTCTCGGGCTCGATCGGCCAGAGACGCTCGATTCGGCAGTAGGGTTAGTTGATCAATATAGGCAAGTTGCAGCATTTGCTGTTCATAAGTACGTTGCTGCGTAATATCATCAGCTGTGCAGATCATCCCATCAAATTCACCCTGTTTGATCATCGGTACTAACCAACCATTAACAAAAACCTCTCGTCCAGCGGGTGTTGTCATTGGCATCGCTTCAAATCGAACAGGGGTTAGAGCATGCATGGCTCGATAGTAATAGGGCCGAAAATGTTGCAACGTTGTCTCAGGAAAATCCTGCAATATTTGCTTGGCCATTAACTCTGCCACACTTAAACCAACCATATGCGCTAAGCCATCATTGGCATAAATAATTTGATGCTGACGATTGCCCACCCAGACGCCTGTCACCACTTTATTCAATACTGTGGCATAGAAGTCTTTCAATTGCTCAACCGCCACATCCGCTTCTTTCAATTTACTAATATCGGCATTACTGCCAACCATCCGCGTTGCACGTCCCTGCTCATCCCTCTCAACAACTCGGCCTTGACTGAAAATCCAAATCCAACTGCCATCGCGTTTTTTCATTCTAAATTCGGATTGGTATAAATCAGTCACGCCTTTCACGTGCTGGATCAGCGAATCTCTGGTGATGCCAGCGTCTTGCGGATGCAACAGATTCGCCCAACTTTGCACATTATCGCCAATTTCATTCTCGAGATAACCCAGCATGCCACGGGCTTCACCATAAAAATGAATGGTGCCGCGGCGTAAATCAAAATCCCAAATTCCCAGGGTACTGCCTTCCAATGCACTATTGATATGACCTCGGGTGTGAATATTTTTTGCCTGCAGCAATAAGATCACGAAACAAATTAAGGAGAGAAAAAATACATAACTCCATACGGTATAGATTGCAACCATTGGCTGTTCAGAGCCAAAAATGCCTTGATTCCATGAAGTGCCGAGGATTGAAAATAATGCAATCTGACAGATACACACCGATGCAGCCCAAAGCCCTTGGCGTAAAGCCAACCAAATCAGCAGTAAAAATGGGACAAAGAGTAAGGTTTCTGGCAGTGGTTCGGTAAATGGATAAACAAATAAAATAAACGACAAAACAGCGGTCAGCAGTTGTAACAGTATAAATTCGAGTTTAGGCAACGTTTGCCAAACTCGGCGATTAAAACAAAAGAGGGGTAACCCAACGATCAAAATGCCGAACACATCGCCCATCCACCACGTCATGATGGCATGCCAAAGTTGCGATGCACTCACTGCTCCATAACTCCAAAGCTGCAAGCACCCATTAACCGCCGTGATACTCACCCCGAAACCACAGGTGAATAGAATAAACCAGAACAAATCGCGGACAGTGTCGAGTTGAAAACGGATTTGTTTTTGTTTTAATAACCAAACAGCGAGAACTGCCCCGGCTAAGTTGCCAATTGCACCACCGATAGCGCCACTAAATGGGGCTTGTTGCCAAAATGCAATCGTTAGTGCCCCCAGAAATACTGCGGGTGCCGCCACAAATCCAAACCGCCATAACAACGCAATAGCCACGCCAGCCGGTGGCCAAATCATGCTGATCCCAGACACTAAGTAAGGAATTTGCAAGCCGGCAAGACCAGAGCCAACATACCCGACATATCCGAAAACATTGACGAGTAGCCAGATGAATGGTCGCGCTGTAAAAGACTGCATTGCGGGCTGACCACCTTTACGTTTTAATCGTTATCAAAAACCAGTATAGCTGGAGAATTGACCTGTGTAGCCTGCGACCTTGGTCGCAACTTGTTAACAGCGGCATGGCTCTGTTGATTGCAGGAGGATGCCGCCGATAACAAAATTTTCTGCAAGCAATGCAGTTTAACTCAGGATTGTTGAACCCTCTGCAGTCAGCGCTGCTAGCACAACTTCAGCTTTTGAAATTTCAAATGTCTTCGGCGCATCGACATTTAATAACTTCACTATGCCATCCTGCACCACCATGGCATAACGTAACGAACGGATCCCGCCGAAATCGCCGCTATCAATAGATAATCCCAACGCTTTAGCAAACTGCCCTGCCCCATCCGCCAAGAATTGCACATCTTTGGCCTGTTGTGCTTTACCCCAAGCATCCAAAACATAAGCATCATTGACCGCGGTACAAATCACCCGATCTACACCGGCTTGAAAAAATTGATCAGCAAGTTCAATAAAGCCCGGTAAATGCGCAGCACTGCAGGTCGGTGTGAAAGCCCCTGGCACTGCAAACAACACCACCACTTGGCCATTAAAGACATCGGCAGTGGTTAAATTTGCAATCCCATTGTCAGTTAACCGTTGAAAGGTGACCTTAGGTAAAGGTTGACCTGTAGCAATCATAAAAACTCCTTATTGTTCATTCGCGAGTTCACCCAAGAATTGCGCTAGCATATCCGCGAAGTCGCATGAGTAACAGCGTTGATTTCGCTTGCTGATTTGAAGTATCGGTCAATTTCGGCGCTGCCAGCTGATTTAATGGACCGTTTAACTAAGCCAAATAATTTTGGCAATAAACAACACTGTTAACAGCCAGACGCTCCAACTAATTTCATGACGTTTGCCACAGAGCGCTTTACACAAGGTATAAGTGATAAAAGCCAAGGCAATACCATGGGCAATCGAAAAAGTCAGTGGTGTTAATAACAGCACCACGGTCACTGGGGCTGCTTCGGTTAAATCATGCCAATCAATCTCTTGAAGATTAAATAGCATCAATACTGCCACGTAAAAGATAGCGCCTGTCGTCGCATAAACGGGGACCATTGCCGCCAACGGTGCGATAAAAATACATAACGCAAACAAAATCGCCACAACCACTGCAGTTAAGCCAGTACGGCCACCCACCGCAACGCCCGCTGCACTTTCGACATAGCTGGTCGTGGTCGAAGTCCCGAGCATCGCGCCGCCAACTGCCGCCAAACTGTCTGCAGCTAAAGCGCTGCCCAAACGTTCCACATTGCCATCTGCATCTGCTAAGCCCGCTTTTTGCGTAACCGCGAGCAATGTACCGGAGTTATCGAAGATATCTACGAATAAAAACGCGAAAATGACACTGATTAATGCCGTATCGAAGGCTGCGACTAAATCCATTTGCATAAAAATGGGGGTGAGCGAGGGCGGTGCCGCGACTATTCCTTGATAAGTGGTGTCGCCACGAAAAACAGCCAGCGCGGTGAGCGCCAAAACCACCCATAACACAGCACCATGAACTCCACGAACTGTGAGAGCAGCAATCAGAAAGAAACCAATAATCGAGAATAACGGTGTTGCTTGCGTTAGATCGCCTAAACTGACCAGAGTTGCCGGATGATCGACGATGATACCTGCATTTTTAAGCGCAATCATCGCCAAAAAGGCGCCAATGCCCGTCGCAATCCCGAGCTTTAACGTGCGAGGGATCGCAGCAATAATCCACTCTCGCACTTTAAATAAGCTCAATACTAAAAACAGGATCCCCGCGATAAACACAGCGCCTAACGCCGTTTGCCAGCTATGCCCCATGCCAAGAACAACGCCATAGGTGAAAAACGCATTCAGCCCCATACCGGGGGCCAAAGCGATGGGATAATTCGCAATCACCCCCATCAGCAAAGAACCTAATGCCGCCGCTAAACAGGTCGCAACAAAAACCGCGCCTTGATCCATGCCTGTTTCGGCCAGCATCGCCGGATTGACGAAAATAATATAAGCCATGGTAAAAAAGGTAGTTGCCCCAGCCAGTAGCTCACGTTTAACCGAAGTGCCATGTGCGGATAGCTGAAACCAGCGTTCTAGAAATTTCATGAATTGCTCATCAATCAAGGGAGTCGTTACCAAAATAGTAACCTGAGCAAGATGTCAGGCGCTAGCCCAGATATTCACCACAAACCTGTCCTTAGCAAGCATCTTTGAAAATAAAAAAAACAAAAAATCCAACAAAGACCGCATCCCTGTCAGAAAAAGCAGTTATTTTTTGCGGAAAATGGGGGTTTACCGCACTAGGCTCTCGTCAGAGCACTGCAAATTGTGATATCAATACAGCCATATCTTCACGACAGCATTGGCTCTGTCGTCACTAAAAACTAAAAATAAAAAAGGACAGGCAATGCTGTTTTCGCTTTTCATTTTTACCTGGTTCGCAGGTTCAATTTTTTATGTGTTTAGGCTTCGTGGCGAAGCTCGTTATGCCAGCTTCACCCAATATCTTCGCAAAAGCTGGCCCATCTTTGCACCCTTTAACTCGGTGTTGTATTTATTCACGCGCAAGAAGGCCCGCGGCGCATTCATTGACCCAGCCCAGTATAAAAATCTGCATTTAATTCAGGAAAATTATCCAACCATTCTGGCTGAAGCCAAGGCGTTGTTTGAGAATGGCAACTTCTGTCAAACCAATGAACCGGGTAGCCCAGGTTACTACGATGTCGGCTTTAGGACTTTCTTCAAATACGGCTGGAGCAAATTCTATTTGTGCTGGTACGGTTATCAACATGAGAGCGCCAAGCGTTTATGTCCAAAAACTCAAGCAATATTGCAGCAAATCCCTGAAGTCAAAGGCGCAATGTTTTCAATTTTGCCACCGAACTCGCAACTCACCATCCACTCAGATCCGCTGGCTTGTTCTTTGCGTTATCACTTTGGTTTGATGGTGCCAAATTCACCCAATTGCTACATCAATGTCGATAATAAATCGAAGCATTGGATGGATGGCGAAGCCTTTGTATTTGATGAAACTTTCCCACACTTCGTGCGCAACGACACCGATCAACATCGTTTAATTTTAATGTGTGACATTGAAAGACCTATGTCTTGGCCAGGTCGAGTGTTTAATTATTTCTATGGTTTTTTAGTCAGAACCACTGTGGTGCCGAATACAGCTGAAGACAAAATTGGCAAAGCCAGTGCTTTATTTGCCAAGGTGTCGCCCCTATTGGCCGAAGGCAAAGCATTGAAGAAAACCAATCCCCCTCTGTATAAGTTGATCAAATACAGCTTAAACACTGGGTTATTATTGGCGTTTTTCTTTATTCTGTTTGCGTTGTACGAGCTGGTATTGGCTATTCTTTAACGCAAAGCTCCAACTGCTAAGCTGTCGATGTCACCACATCGACAGCTTTTCAACCTAGCTGACTGCTGGATTATCTCTGCCATCACCACGCCCATCAACGACTCTCGATTGGAGCTTCTTTGCCGACCACGATGCAAGCTCAGACAACATCAGCCGGCAGCGGAAACCCTATCGAAATGGTTGTGCCTTGCTGCAGCACAGACTTCACTTGGATAGTGCAATGATGCTGCTGCAAAATTTGCAGCACAATCGCTAAACCAACCCCAGTCCCTGTGCCCACGGCTTTGGTGGTATAAAAGGCATCGAACATTTTTGCCTGAGTTTCAGCGCTCATGCCAATCCCATTATCCTGAACATGCAGCAGCAGTTGCCGCTCAGTCAGTTCAGTACTGATTTGCAGCAATGGCGAACGATTGGGGATTTCTTCGCAGGCTTGAATGGCATTGACCAAAATATTCACCAATACCTGATTGAGCTCGCTGCCATTAAAATAAATCAGCGGAGCTGCGACAAACGCAGTTGAAACATGGACGCCAACTAACTTAGGTTTGAGCAGTTTTAAAGCAAAATCAACGGCCTCCGCTAAATCGAGCTCACTACTGCCAACGACATCGGTGCGCGCAAAAAATAATAATTTTTTAGTGATTTCCGTAATGCGGGCCAAGCCTTCCGTGGTGTCCGCAATCAAAGGCATTAAATCCTCTTTGACATAAGCAAGCTCTGTCACTGAAACTTGTTGTTCAGGATCTGCCGCAGTTAACAAAGTCTGGCAATAACTGGTTAATGTCTCAAAATTGCTGATGATGTAAGCGAGAGGGTTATTGATTTCATGAGCAACACCAGCCGCCATCGTACCCAGAGTCGCTAATTTTTCTTGTTGGATCAATGACTGTTGTTGTTGCTGAATTTGGTCAATTTGCTGTTGTAGCTGCAAATTTTTCTCATACAGCTGCCGCGTGCTGTCTTCTAATAAACTTTCAACTTCAACCCGCGCTCTTTTTTCACGCAGATAAGCCTGATAATACGGATTGTTCTGATCACTCATCAGCAGTCGCAGCCACTAAATCAATCACCAGCTCGCAATGCTCAGCCCCGTGATGCATACATTTGGGGTGACTAATCAAAATCGATTGGTGAAAATATTCGGCCGCGCCATAAAGCAGGCCTTCGGCACAATAACAAAGTTTGCGGGGCGAGGCGTAACGCAATTGGATTTGCTGTGGCGATAACCGCTGACAACTGATCGTTGGCAATCCAGGTTCATGATAAAGCTTGTTGACTTCCAAATGGATGACATCATGGATGCCAAACACCAGGGCCTCAAAGTCGGCAAAACGCTTGACCACATCCGTGTGCCGGGCTGCCAAGCCACCAAATAAAAAACGACCAAATGCCCGAACGACTTCAGTCACTGGCATATTCAGCTGCTCTGCCACATCCTGCACGATATTCAGCAATTCACTGTCAGCATAACTTTTCGCAGAAACATAGACGCGATCAGTGGGCGCATGTTTGGCAAGCAGATCATTCCACACCTGCATGCCACATTGATCCACCACCATGTCTTCTAATAAGTTAAAAATGATACCTTTCATCAGCATTTCTCCGCGTCAGCAGTGCTTTCGATAACAACACCCTTAAACAACAGTATGCAGGGAATTATTATTTCAGCCAGTCATGGACTCGCAGTTTGTGAGAGCAACCGCATAACACTAACTAATCGCCGCCAGCACATACACATCAAAGCGATTATTTTTACCAGTGATACTCATGCTCGGAGTTTGTTGATTCAGGAAATCAGCATAGCCTGGACGTTTGACCACCACGCGCTTCTTGGCTAAAGCCAATGCTAAAGGTAACAAGGCGTCGGCGTCTTCATCACTGCCGACCACATGATGAAACGCAGCCATCTCTTTTTTGACTGCGGCAGATTTTTCGCGCGCAGGAAACATCGGATCTAGGAAGACCACATCAGGCGCTGGCAATTGCTGTAACGCTTGATGCGCACTCGCATGCACCAACTGCATACGACTTGGCAGCCATTCAGCCAGTAAGGGGTCGGTCGCTGCGCGGCGCAAACCATCTTGCAATAGCGCGGCCACCAATGGATTGCGCTCGACCAATGTCACGGACGCGCCAAGACTCGCCAGTACAAATGCATCTCGACCTAAGCCTGCCGTGGCATCAATCACCTGCAGATCTGCTTTTTTATGCAGACCAACGGCTTTGGCAATCCCTTCACTTTTGCCACCGCCAAACTTGCGGCGGTAAGTGGCGGCGCCACTGGCAAAATCCACCATAATATCGCCTTGCTTTGGCAGATCGGCATTGCGTAACACTAAAACATCTTGTTCGCGGGTTAAATGCCAACCTTGTGGCGATGAAAGTCGCATGAAGCCAAACTGCTGGCAAATTTGTTCAGCCCATGCTGAATCAGTCTCTTCACAATACAAACCCTGACATTGCATTTGCATCGTTACGACCTCTGCCACCTAGATTGCAGCGCAATCTTTAATTTGCTCGGGTTCACATTAATTTGTTGCAATAGGTTCACTCGCCATCCCTACGTAATTATCACCCACGCTCATCGCAACAATTCGACTCATTTCTTGATAAGACAAGCCAGACTCCTGTTGCCACTGATTAAATTGTGCCTGAATTTTTCGCAGGTTCGTTTGACTGGTCAGCCCGCCGTCAATCAATTGCTGCGCACGAAAGTAAGTTTCAATATCCTGGCTTAACAAAAACGTGTCTTTGCCCATCGCACGTAAGGCATAAGCGCCGGTATTGCCACCGAGCCGCGCTCCACGCTTTTTCAATAAATCCCACAAGCCGATGATATTGTCACTTGGCCAGTTAGCGACCAATTGGCTAAAAGAACCATGTTCCAGCGCTAACTCATACATCATTTGAGCATTCGCACGAATACTCAGCACCTTGGTGCCGTTGCGAATAATGCGCGGATCTTGTGCTTTTGCCGCCAACATTTCATCGGACAACATCAAGATTTTTTCGGGCTCAAAACCAAAAAACACCGCATCAAAACCTGGCCATTTTTGTTCGACCACGCGCCAGACAAAACCACTTTGAAATACTTTTTTGCTCAAAGCCGCCAACCAATCCGCATCACGATATGCGAGCAATTGCTGCGTCGTTAAAGGTTTAGAAATTAACGCTTGCAAGGCACGCCGACCACCTTTGCGCTCAGCCGCTCGCGCAATAATGTTGGCAAAGGGCTCAGCCATAACAACTCTCCAAGCCAATCCATTTACAAAGCATCGGCACCCGCCCCTATTTGGCACACTCCAGCGACCAGTGACACCTGCGGCACAGGCACGATGGCACAATCCGACATCATGCCAGTGCGTTGGTTAATCGCTTTGGCTAATTCATTGTAAGCAGCGACTTGTGCTAAAAAAGCGGTTTCATCCAGATCTCGTGTCGAATAAGCCAAATAAGTGGCTGGACCGCCACAAGGTTTCTGGCCGACGCCAACAATCTTACATTGCGCCGGTTGATCAGCCTCCGCTTTGCCAATCACAGCTTTAATTTCTGCCAACCGAGTTGCCAGCAAATCGGCATCACGCTTCGGATCATCAGTCATCACAACCTCCTTACTCGGCTCATCTGCTGCAGTTAAGGCTTCAGAACAAGCCGTCAATTGCCCCAGCAGCAATAAGCTGATCGCCAGACACAGACTCTTTTTCATCAAGCTGCAATCCCCATATGACGAAGCAATGCCGCGTTCGAAGGCTCACGGCCACGAAATGCTTTGAATAACGCCATCGGTTCTTCACTGCCACCCCGTTCTAAAATACAGTGCAGGAAATCGCGCCCCGTCGCTGCGTTAAAGACCCCTTCCTCTTCAAATCGGCCGAATGCATCGGCTGAAAGCACCTCAGCCCACAAATAGCTGTAATACCCTGCTGCGTAACCGCCAGCAAAAATATGGCTAAAGCTATGTTGGAATCGATTAAAGCTTGGTGGAATAATCACCGCCACTTCACTGCGAACTTCATCCAATAGAGCTTGCACTTGTGCCCCTTGAGCTGGGTTATATTCGGCATGAAGACGGAAATCGAATAAGGCGAATTCAAGCTGTCTCACCAAAAATAACGCACTTTGGAAATTTTTCGCCGCCAGCATTTTTTCTAATAAATCGGCAGGTAATGGCTCGCCAGTTTCATAATGACCGGAAATCAGCTGTAAGGCTTCTGGTGCCCAGCACCAATTTTCCAAGAATTGACTTGGTAACTCGACAGCATCCCAAGGGACGCCAGCAATACCAGCCACTGCGGCTGCATCCACTTTGGTCAGCATATGATGCAGGCCATGGCCAAATTCGTGGAATAACGTCACCACTTCATCATGGGTGAACAAAGCCGGTTTGTTACCGACAGGTTTATTAAAGTTACAGGTCAAGTAAGCCACCGGACGTTGCAAACTACCATCCATGCGCCAGCGCCGACCTTGACAATCATCCATCCAAGCCCCGCCTCGTTTTTTCGAACGGGCGTATAAATCGAGATAAAAACTGCCGCGCAGCTCACCCGTTTCATCGGTGATATCAAAGAACTTCACATCCGAATGCCAAACCTCAACATCAGTTCGCTCGGCGACCGTGATACCAAACAAACGCTGCAGCACCGCAAACAAACCACTGAGCACTTTTGGTTCGGGGAAATAAGGGCGCAGTAATTCATCGGAAATGGCGTACTTCGCCATCTTCAATTTTTCACTGTAATAAGGCACATCCCACGCATGGAGATCATCGACGCCAAACCCTGCTTCAGCAAAGGCTCGCAGTTCGTGCAGATCTTGCTGAGCCTGCGGTTTTGCTCGACGCGCTAAATCCTGCAGGAAATCGAGCACCTGCTGGGGATGCTCAGCCATTTTGGTTGCTAACGACTCTTCCGCTGAGTTGGCAAAGTCGAGCAGTTGCGCCAATTCATGCTTGAGTGCCAAGGTTTCGGCAATAATTTCGGTGTTATCAAATTGCGCAGCGGTTGGGCCTTGGTCTGAGGCTCTGGTGCTGTAGGCTTGATACATTTCTGCCCGCAGTGCGCGATCATCGGCATAGGTCATCACCGCGATATAACTTGGGAACTCCAGTGTGAACACCCAACCCGATAACTCGCGACTTTGTGCAGCCTCAGCGGCAGCTAACTTGGCATCCTCTGGCAAGCCCGCCAACAAAGCCTCATCGGTAATATGTTTAAACCAAGCTTGCGTCGCATCTAAACAGTTGTTCGAAAACGTAGAACCTAAATCTGATAAACGCGTTTGAATTTCACCATAGCGTTGTTTTTTCTCGGCGGGTAAACCAATTCCCGACAATTTAAAGTCCCGTAATGCATTGTTCACGACTTTTTGCTGCGCTGGGGTTAATTCGGCAAACTCCGCAGATTGAGCAAATTCAAAATAGGCTTGATACAAACCCTCGTGTTGGCCAACCCAGGTACTAAATTCCGATAACAAGGGCAGACAACTTTCATAAGCGTCCCGCAATTCGGGCGACGAAACCACCGAGTTGAGGTGCGACACGGGTGACCACAAGCGCGACAAGTGATCGCTCACTTCTTCACTTTGTAAAATTAAACTCTGCCAACTGACAGGTCGAGTTGTCGCTGCTTGTTCTACTGCAACACGACACGCGTCAAGCGCTTGCTCCACCGCAGGTTTAACTAACTCAGGCGTGATCGCAGAAAAAGGGGGTAACCCAGTAAAATCAAATAGAATATTGCTCATAACCGGCCTGTAATTGTGTTGAATGCAAAAAATCTTGCTGTAACCATGACATCAACAATGGGGGGCATGCTGAGTTTTCTCAAGCAAGCCGCAGAAAAAAGCTGCATGCTGTGTGCTGCTAGATTGTAGACTGCTGGCTCAAACGCGACAACCGCTTAGTTGGGCGCTTGCTGTTGCCGTAACCAGAGACAGAATTCTGTCCAAGGCATTGGGCGGGCAATAAAATAGCCTTGGGCGGCATCGACATTATGGAGCGTGATAAAGTCCAGTTGCCGTTGATGTTCAATGCCCTCACAAACCACTCTTAAATCAAGGCTTTTGCCTAATCGAATAGCGGCTGCCAATAAATTTTCACGTTGAGTGCCTAACATCGATAATAACGCCATATCCAGTTTTAACTCGGAAAGTGGCAAGTTGCCGAGTTTCGTTAACATGGACTGACCGGCACCGAAGTCATCCATAATCAACCGCGTATTGGCATGCTTAAAAAGTTGGAGTGATTTTTGTGCTGCCGCAGAGTCCGGCATCATCGCACTTTCGGCCAATTCAAACTGGATCCGTTCTGCCGGAGGGTATTTCAATTCATACTGCAAAATGCCACTGATCAAGGATGGATTCTCTAGATCCTGACTCGATAAGTTCATCGAGATAGGCAGACGATAACCCAGCTCGTGTAACTGATTTTGCGCTTTTCGAGCTTCTTTATAAACCCACGCAGTGATGTTACTGATAAAGCCGGCCTCTTCCGCTAATGGAATAAATACCCCCGGTGAAATGGCGCCTAACATGGGATGATGCCAACGGATGAAGACTTCAACACTACAAATCTTCTGAGTATTCAAGTCTTGCACCGGTTGAAACAACAGGTGGAATTGTGCACGCGCAGCCGCACTCGACAGCTCAGTTAATAGCGCTAAGCGCTCCCGACTTTGCTCTGCCATTTCAGCTTGATAGGCCAAATGTCCGGCAGTTTTTTCTACCGCAGTTAAGGCCAAGGATGCATGCGCGATTAACTCCTCAGGTTCTTGTGCTAGCTCTGCACTCACTGAAACCGAAGCATAACGTGGTTTAAAATCTGGCGATAATCCATCAATGGTAAACTTTTGATTCAGCAACCGACGCAGTTTGGTGATCACATTCACAAAAGCAGTTTCTTGAATGAGCAGACCGAATTTAGCTTGGGTTAATGCAAATAAACACTGATGGCGGCCAGCCCCCAAACTGACAATCTCTGGACTGTGCTGCTGGCAAAACACCAACACAGATTCTAAGTAGGTATCGACAATTTCGGCCGTTTTTTCACGCCCTAGGGTTGCCTCAATTTTGTCGAAATTTTGTAATTCAATCAGTAATAATCGGTATCGCAGCGTCTGATTATTCAGCTGATTGGCTAACAACTCATTTAACGCCAACCGTGAACCTAAACCATAGAAAGGGGCAATTTTACTGCGTTGTAATTCTTGTTGTTGCAACACACTTAATTGCTGATTGCGAGCGAGTAACGCTTGTTGTGTGCGAGTGATGGCATTTTTTTCCAAATAAATATTCAGCACCAAACTGCAGGTCATCAAAATTGCAGCCAAGGTGGTGCCCAGTTCGAGAGCAACCATCGTCAGTGGAGACTCCGCCAGCACCCCAATGACCCGAAGGGCTGTCAATACCACACCGATCAGCAATACCGACATTGGCAATAAAAACAACAAGGCTTTGCGCCGTTGTGAACGCAGCATGGTGAGCGCCATGACTAAGGTGCTACAGACACACAACTGCATTAAATACACGGCTACTTGCTTTAGCTGGCTATGGATCCCAGCATGAGGCAATAGTTGCAAGACGAGCATCGCCAGGACCAATACCCCCGCGGCAATTTCAAAACTGACAAACAACCAAAAACCAAACTGAGGACGGGCAAATGCAAAGTAGAGCCTGATAAAACCACTACAACAAAATATCGCCAGGGGTAATCCCCAATCGACCAACTGATTCCATGAGGGGTGATGTGGCCAAAGCCACTGAAAAGCAAAACCACTGATTTCGGCTTGGACTGCGGCAATACAAAGGATCAAGCCACTAAATAAACTCAGACTATATTGCTGAGTTACCAAGGCTAACAACATCGCAAGCAAAGCGGCAAAAATCATTAAACCCAGATAAAAGGCATGCAACACATCACGTTGCTGCTCTTTTCGCAGTTGGGATTCAAAATGCAAATATTGGATAGGCAACAAGGTATTGCCGATATTTTCAACTCGTAGCACCACAATCACTGGCTTTGCGAGCCAAGCTGGTTCTGTCGGCAGCACCAAACTACTGGTTTGAACCAGCCGTTGCTGAAAGGGTTGGCCATCTCCCACATGCATCGCCTGCAGTGTTGTGTCTTCCGGCTGCAACACCCAAAACTGGACATCGTCAAGGTAAGGAGCATCCAGCACTAAGGCAAAATCGGCTTGTGGCTGAAAATCAATACGAAACCACACCGGACCTAAACCATACCCCAACGGATGCGCTGGATTTGGCAACAATTGCCAATGATCAGCCGGTTGCATCAGCGCTTGTTGTGGTGTTTGCACCGCTTGGTCTTGCAGCATCGACACCTGAATAGGCCGCTGTGGTACATCACGTTGGTAACTTAAAATCGCCAAACTGTTGACTAATAACATTACCAGCATGACGAACAACACACTCAACACTAACCTGAATGATACACGGTGGGGTAACCAGCGCATGCGGGCTGGAACAGTAGGCTGGAACTTCAGATCAGGACCTCTCGACATCACTCAATAGATTTTTCCAAACAAATCGTTTGCGAGCTATAGCGATATTTGCCATAAGACGGGCATTTTTTGAAGCCTTTATGGGTAAAAAAGTTAACAGCTTTACTATTGATGATCCGAACAGCTGCCAAAACAGTGTTGAACCCTTGCTGCTTGGCATGGACTTCGAGCGCGTTTAGCACTGCACTCCCAACCCCTGGCGATGCGGAATATAGCCGTTTAATTTCTGCACGATGCTGATCTTCTTTGCGCAGCAAACCACATCCCACTGCTTTGCCATCGTGCCAAGCGACTAGCGCTAACAACAAACCACCGCCCTGAAAATCTTGCGGCTGAGCGACTTCGCCGTAAGTCCCTGCTAACACGCTCGACAATTCGGCAAATAACTTTGTTAGAGCTTCATCGGTTAACGCAACTTCGGTCATGCTGTACATAAAAGCCCTCTGGTGACGATAAGACATACACTTCAGTGATTGCTGCTACGGCATAATCCGCAAGTGTGATAGGTTCAAGATCCGCAACAAAATTAGCATAGCTGGCCAAACGCAATTTGGTACTGAAATCTTGGATATTCTTTAGTGAAGTCAGCGTTGCGCCGTTCACCGCATTTCAAAGGCATCTTGCTGCAAAAGCTTCACCTGCCAATATTGATTTGGCATACTCCCGAAGTTAGATTTTGCTAAATCACCCTACTAGGAAAGCACTGATGATGAAAAAGACAATGTTAGCCACTGCCATTGCTGGCGTATTGGCTCTGAGCGCTTGCTCTGATAACAAACCAGCCACCGAGCAAACGGCAGCACAACCGACAGCACAAACGGCCCCAGCTGCGAGCACAGAAGCAACCATGAGCAATCCATTATTAAAACCAAGCCCATTGCAATATCAAGCGCCGCAGTTTGATTTGATCAAAGTTGAGCATTATTTACCTGCGATGGAAGCGGGCATTACCGAGCATGCCGCTGAAGTTGAAGCAATTGCCAACAACCCAGAACCAGCCACTTTTGACAATACAATTGTCGCTTTAGAAAAAAGCGGTGGCTTGTTAGAGCGTGCGACCAATGTGTTTTTCAACATGACGGGTACCATCAGCAACCCAGAAATTTTAAAAATTCAAGCGACTATGGCGCCTAAACTGGCTGCCCATGGCGATAACATCAGCTTGAATCCAAAATTATTTGCTCGCATCAAAGCCATTTACGATGGCCGCGCCAATGCGCAATTAGATAGCGAAGCTTTGCGTTTAGTGGAAGTGACTTATGAGCGTTTCGTCCGCGCAGGTGCTTTGTTGAACGATGAGCAAAAAACGCAAATCCGCGCACTCAACGAAGAGCACTCTAAGTTAGCCAATCAGTTCAGCCAAAACTTACTGCAAATCACCAAAGACATCGCAGTATTCGTTGATGACAAAGCGCAATTAGCGGGCATGTCAGATGCAGAAATTGCTGCAGCCGCTGAAGGCGCCAAAGCGCGTGGCCAAGAAGGCAAATATGTTATCGAAATCACCAATACCACGCGTCAACCTGCGTTAGCAGTGCTGGAAAACCGCGAACTACGTAAAAAAGTTTGGGAAGCATCCGCTTACCGTGGCACCACTGGTGAAACTGATAACCGCCCAATCGTTGCACGTTTAGCGCAAATCCGTGCTGAGCGCGCGAAATTGTTAGGCTTCCCAACTTGGGCTGACTATCAACTGGGCCAAAGCATGGCGCAAAAACCACAAGCGGTTTTAGATATGCTGAACAGCATGGTGCCTGCAGTAGTCGCCAATACCAAAATTGAAGCCGCTGCGATCCAAGAGATGATCAAAGCACAAGGCGGTGATTTTGAATTACAACCTTGGGATTGGGAGTTCTACGCAGAGAAAGTGCGTAAAGCCAAATATGACTTAGACGAAAGCCAAGTCAAACCGTACTTCGAATTTGAGCGTGTGTTGCAAGACGGCGTGTTCTACACCATGAATCAGCTGTTCGGCATCACGATGAAAGCTCGTCCTGATTTACCGGTGTACCATCCAGATGTGAAAGCTTATGAAGTGTTTGATGCCGATGGTACCAGCATCGCCATTTTCTATGCCGATTATTTTGCCCGTGAAGGCAAACGTGGTGGCGCTTGGATGAGCTCGTTCGTTGGTCAAAGCAAGCTGTTGGGTGAAAAACCAGTGGTCGTGAACGTGATGAATATCCCGAAAGGCCCAGCTGGCGAACCGACTTTAGTAAGCTATGACAACGTCACAACCATGTTCCACGAATTTGGTCATGCGCTGCATGGCATTTTCTCGGACGTCAATTACCCAAGCTTAGCGGGAACCTCAGTATCTCGTGATTTCGTTGAATTCCCTTCAACATTCCAAGAAGACTGGGCGGCCAATCCACAAGTGTTAGCAAACTACGCCAAACACTACAAAACTGGCGAACCTATCCCGGCAGATCTATTGGCGAAAATTCTGAAGTCACGCAGCTTCAACCAAGGTTTTGATACCTTAGAATATATGGCAGCCGCGTTAGTGGACATGGAATGGCATTCATTACCAGCCGATGCGCCATTACAAGATGTTGAGAAATTTGAAGCCGGTGCTCTGAAGAAACATGGCGTTGATTTCGCACCAGTTCCACCGCGTTACAAATCAACCTACTTCAGCCACTCCATTGGTGGTGGTTATGCTGCGGGTTATTACGCATACATGTGGTCTGAAATTTTAGCGGCTGACGCTTTTGCTTATGTGCAAACGCAAGGTGGCTTAAAAATTGAAAACGGTAACAACTATCGTAAACACATCCTGTCGATTGGTAACACCAAGCCGCCAATGGAAGCTTACAAAGCATTCCGTGGCCAAGAACCAACCACTGATGCGTTATTAATTCGTCGCGGCTTAAAACCTGCTGTGAACTAATCTCGCCAGCAAGCACAATCTTGCTGTCACCCTTACTAAAAACACCAAGCTTGCTTGGTGTTTTTTTTATGCTGAATTTAAGCGCAATTGCCCCCCATCGCCTGTTTTCAGCGCTAAATTTGCTTACAAATAATGCCAAGTTATGGCTCGAATCTGCAGCTGAACTGTTTTACTATCCAAAACAAGAGCATGACAAGGAGGCACAAGATGCAACGCAAACAACAGCTTATCAATGAATTGATCCGCACCGATCAGGTGAACCCCACCGAGCATCGCTTAGCTAAACACCAAAAAATGGCGCTGAATCCGTTTCGTTTTTTACGCGGCAGCTCTGGTTTGTTCTACGCAGATTTGCAGGCAGGCATCTTAAACTTACCCGCCCCACTGCTTTCACAGGTGCCATTAACGGCTGTGATGGGCGATTGTCATGTCGCCAACTTTGGTTTTTTTACTGAAGATGGCAGTTATGGTGAACGAGTGATCTTTGCCCCCAATGATTTTGACGATGCTTGTATTGGCCACGCAGCCTGGGATCTGAGTCGTTATTTAGTCAGCTTGTTACTGGCGGCTGATTATTGTCGAGGGTTGAAAACGGGTGATTATCACGATGACGAAATCACCGATCTGACAAATCTTCAGGCAGCTTCCAGCGACGATGCAGTCGCTGCGGCTCACGCCTTTTGCCAAGCCTATCTCGCTTGTTGTCGCCAAGTCAGTGGGGATGCCGAATTTCGTTTCAGCACGCAAGATGATTTCCCAAAAAACCATGTTCTGAAGCCGTTTTTGAAAAAAGCGATTAAACGCTCAGCGGTCGGCGCTGATTTCAGCAAAAAAAGTACTTTAGCCAAATCGGTCGATTTCCAGCAGCGCCCCCTGCAATTCAAACAAGATGCGAAAAAATTTAGCCGCTTAGATGACGAGCGATACCAACAAATCAAACAAACCTTTGCGCCTTATGTTCACGATGAGATCCTCGATATTGTTACTCGTCATGGCGCAGGCACTGGCTCTTTAAATATGCAGCGTTTTTATTTGCTGGTCGGCCCGAAACAGATCAGTTCAGAGCAAGATTTAGTCCTTTGCCAAATTGTTGAAGTCAAACAACAGCGCCGAGCAGCACCCTTATCTTTCTTTGCCGATTTGAGCCCAGTCAATCAACTGAATGATGCTCACCTCACCGTGGATTGCCAGCGCTTGATGCAACGTCGTCCTGATTCAGTGCTTGATGAAGTGCAATATGAAGGTGCACATTATTTGGTGCGTTCTTTACATCATGCCAATGTGGATGTTGATCCTGAAGACATTTGTCTGCAGCCAGAAAACCCCAAACTGGCACTGCAGCAGTATGCTGAAGCCTGTGGTCACGCACTGGCGTTAGCACATAACCGCGGCGATCGCCGTTCCAATCGTTTTGCCACGAGCATGCTTAAAGTGTTAGCCGCCGAGCAAAATGCTTTAATTGCATCTTGCCTCGCTTATGCTGAGCAACAAAAGCGCGATTGTCAGCTGCTGGCCGAACTCCTCAAAGGCAGCGCTGACTCAAACACCCTGGCTAAAACAACCTGATTAAAACATTTGCGCCATACGGCCACTGAACCATAGAGCGGACACTAACAAAGTACAGCCTAAACCGTTGATTGCAAAAATCGCTGCCTGACTCGCGCTCTGGGATGCAGGCAGATGATATTTTGCGGTGCCGATCATGGCGGCAAACCAACACACATAGGCCAGGATTGGCAAAAACCAACCATTACCGACACTGCAACTGGCAATAAAAGCGACAGTAGCGATAGCGATCCCAACGAAATGGCGTGGTAACACTGTGGCGTTCATTACATGTGTTGTCATAGCGATATCCTCGATTGAAGTGAAATAGTCTGTTCAATACGAAGTACCGCCAGCTTGCCTTGCTGTGACAAAAAAATTCAAAAAATATCAAAAATTTTTTCGCTTGAAAAAACCAAGTACTTAAGTCAGACCACCCGCCCTATATTTCAGCGCTTGCCCAATCGCATCAGTTAACGATTAATTGCTAAAGCTAACGCTTCATCGGCATAAAAAAACGCCAGGGTTGCCCCTAGCGTTTTTAGAATTCCTCGGCAGTTACAAGGTGTAACTGCCAGGATCTGAGTCTTAGTTCACTTGCTTAGTTACATTCAACACTGGAGCTGCAGTATCTGTCGCGTTTACAGAGAACTTGTAGCTGCCGGCATCTGGGATGCTGATTTTCAAGTTGTCATTGCTGGTGACGATAGTTTTGTTGGTACCTAATGTCACATTTGGACCATCAGAACCTGCCCCAAAGTTCACTGTTGCCCAGTCACTTGACGCAACTTTGAAGTCATAGTTGCCAGCATTCAACGGGATAGTAATGCTGTAAACACTAGAACCTTCATAAGTAAACTGATCGGCTTCACCCCAACCATTCATACCGCCACGCAAGTACACACGGGTTGCACCGTATGGCACGTATTCAGAAACAGTCAGGACCGGCGCTGTTTTCACTTTGGCATCCAAGGTGAATACATAGCTTGAAGTTTTAGCAAAAGTAATTTTCAGGTTGTCATTGCTAGTAGCTAACGTCTTCGGAGTATCTAAACTGACGTTCGCACCTTGAGCACCAGCACCCATGTTCACAGTTGCCCAGTCACCAGAAGCCACTTTAAAGTCGTAGCTGCCTGCATTGATATTGACTTTCACTTTATAAATGCCGTCGCCTTCATAAGCAAATGCATCCGCTTCGCCCCAACCGTTCATACCACCACGCATAAAGACAGTGGTTAAGCCATAAGGAGCAATGTCTGGTGCGCCCATTGTTGCATCAGCTTTCAAACCAACCCCTTGCTCGCCAGCTTGAGCTTTCACAAATACCGCAGCAGTATAAGCTGGCACGGTGAATTCACCATCAGCACCGACCGCAGTGAAACGGCTAGCAGTGACCACATTGTCTACTGAGGTTTGTTGGACAGAATGTAAGTCGAAGCCTTGGGCTGTTGGAACTTTATGAGTTTTCTCCGCGTTGGTGCCGTTAATTACCACAACTAAGGCATCATGCTCTGGATCCAAATCAGTTAAGCCAACACCGTCATCAATACTCATGACAATCAAGCCTTGCGTCATGCCTTTGCCGATGTTGTGGAAACCGACACGCGCCATGACGTCTTCACCAGTGGTTAAACGGAATAACGGGCTGCTCTTACGAATTTGTAAGAACTCTTGGAACACATCGCCAGCAAAGTTAATGTTGTTTGAACCCACGGCAGTGTTTGGATTATTGGCAATTGGTTTGATGGTTTCCCAAGCCGATTTATTATCTTGCGCTAAAGGTAAACCCACATTCCAGTTGTTGCTTTGTTTCGTGAAATCAACAAAGTTGAACCAATCCCCTGAATCATAGCTATTCCGGTCCATTGATTTTGAGCGTAATAAATCATCACCCATTTGTAAGAATGGTACGCCTTGGCTTAACACAGGAATGGCTAAAGCAATGTTGTGGATCCGCACACGGTCTTCACTTGAAACGCTCGCTTTCAGGTTAAATTGCAATTTATCCCAAATCGCTTCGTTATCATGCTTACTGACGTAGTTGATGATATCGGCTGGATCTGCCGCATAACCTGCAGGTTGACCATTCCACATGATGCCACTGGCTTTGCCGGTATTGCCTTTGTAATCTTTCAAGACGAAGTCTTTCAAAGTCCCTGCCAAACCAATTTCGATATAGTTTTGCTGTTGCAAATTGCCAGTATCTGGATCGTTCGCAAACAAGGCTGCGCTTCTGACTGAGTCACGAATACGGTCGTTGAATGAACCGACTCCAGTGCCTGCTAAGTTCGCTTGCGTGGCTTGTTCAAACCGAGCATTGTTCGCAACTTCGCCGAAGTTCCAGCCTTCACCGTAGAAGTAAGTATCTTCGTCAACTGCACGAACTGCATCACGCGCTGCCAAAATACTGGCTTTTGGATGGTGGCCCATGATGTCAAAACGGAAACCATCAAACTTATATTCTTTCGCTAAAGTCACTAAAGAATCTTGCATGAACTTGTCAAACATGACGTTTTCAGTCGCCGTGTTTTCACAGCAAGTTGAACGCTCGATGCCGCCAGAGACTGGGTTATAACGGTGGTAATAGCCTGGCACGATTTTATCGAACACAGAATTATCGAATAAACCTGACGAACTAGTGTGGTTATACACAACGTCCAACACTACACGTAAGCCCATGCCATGCAGCGCTTGGTTCATCGCGCGCATTTCTTTGATACGAGCAATGCCTTCAGGATTTGACGCGTAAGAGCCTTCTGGCGTGGTGAAGTGATGTGGATCGTAACCCCAGTTGAAGCTATCAGTTCCGCGCATGGCTTGGGCTAACTCTTGAGCATTTTCGCCAGAGTTTTGGTAGCCCTTCATCACATCTTCCAGTTTAGCAGTGCCGCCATTTAAGCAGACCGGCGCTTTCGGATTGACTTTACATAAATCAGCCACAGTGTTGTTTAAATCGACACGTTTGCTGGCATCTTCGTTGATGGTCGCGATATCCATTGCTGGTAACATATGGAAGTGCGTCACACCCGCTGCAGCTAACTGTTTTAAATGCGTCACTGGCGCAGAATCTGCTTCAGTGAATGCTAAGTACTTACCACGGTTTGCTTCTGAAGTAGACATATCACGCGCTGAGAAATCACGGATATGGCCTTCATAAATCACGGTATCTTCAGGATTGCCTTGCGGTACCACTTCATGAGTGTCCCAACCTGTTGGCTTGGTATCTTCATCGGCTAAGTTAACAAATTGGCTGTAACGACCATTGGTCGACGTATTGTATGAATACGGGTCTGTGGCTTCGATAGTTTCAATTTGTTTAGTCAGCGGATGATACACGGTCACTTCAAAGCGATAGAACTGGCGGTCCAGCGCTGCTTTCGTGCCGCTGTAGCTCCAAATCCCGGTGTTGGCATCCATGGTCATGCCATGTGTGGCAGTCAAGGCCTTGGCTGCATTGTAGACTTTTAATTTCACGCTACGTGCCGTTGGTGCCCATACCGAAGCTTTGACGTTATTGCCGTCGTAGACAACACCCAATTTCGCTTCGTTCGCATCGTTTTCACCACTGGTGTACAAGTCATCGAGCACTTTGGCCGCTTGCACATAAGACGCAGCAACAATTTTGTTGGCAGAATCGTATGAGCCAATTGCCAACTGATTTTTCACGATGGCTTTGGCTTGCTCAGCAGTCAACGTCGCTTTGTAAGCTGGCCATGCAGCTAAATGCGGCACTTTTGCCTTTTGCTCATCCGTCAATGAGGTTGGGACGACTTCAACGCTTTCGCCATTTAATGTCAGCGTATCCCCGTTGATTTTCAGATCTGCAGCAGCTGCGTGATGTAATTTCACTTTGCTGACGCCTGCGGTATCCGCGTTCCAAACAAACGTATTGCGGTCTAACCAATGCGCAGCATTGTCAGCAATTTGTACGCCCAATGAATCGATTGGGAAGCTATACACCGATGGTTTGGCATTGAAAGTCCAGTTCATCGCAATAAATTGAGTCGGCGTTTTTGGCCCTAAGTCCATTTTAAAATCGCTGGCACCTAAAGCTTTGCCGGCATCATCGGTACCGATATGGATAATAAAATTACCACAAGCTTCCGCTTTGCCTTTGACGCCTTCTTTCAGGTTCAGGATCCAATAGGCCCCATAAACCGGATCGACACCAGAAATCTCAAGACCATTATCCCAAGCTTTCGCCAGTGAATCGGCAGTGTAGGCATCACAGGCATCGTTATTCCAGGTATGTAAACGATAGCCGTCGTAGCTGCCTTTTTTGTTGAAGAACAACACGGCTTGGTTTGGCCCTGCCATCACGGTGGGTGCTGGTAAATTCGGGTTGTAACCCACGATACAGCTTTCGTTCTTGGCATCAGGGAATTCTGGTGCTGTACATTTCAGTGGCGTAGGAGCCACACAAGCAGTGCCAGCAGCATTCGGCACTTGTGGTACCGGGCAGCTTAACAATGCTTGGGCTGGGGCAGTATCGTCACCGCCACCACAGCCGACAACCAGCAGAGCTATCGCTCCTAAGGTCGCCGCCTTCAGTGTATACATCGTATTTTTCATAACTGTGTTACTCCGTAAATTCGGGTTCAACTCGCACTTAATTCACGCATGCGAGTTTTAGAACGTGTAATTAGCACCCAAGTAGTATTGGCGACCAAAGAACTGGATGGTGCCGGTATAGGCGGTATCACCCCAGTAGCTCTTGGTTGGCTCATCCAGTAAGTTGTTGACTTGGAACAATAAGCCCAAATTGTCATTCACTTGATAAGACGCTTGGTAGTCCATGACTGTTTCCGCATCATAACGAACTTCTTGATCAGCCAATGCCGATTGATCTGATAAGAAATCATCACGGAAACGGGTGCTTAACCGCGTCTCGAAGCCCTCATATTCCCAGAAGAACGTCACGGTATAGACATTCGGTGATAAGCCTTTTAAGTCGGCTTTGAAACTTTGACGACCGTTAATCACCTCAGTTTCAATTTCGCTTTCCGTGTAGGAGTAGCTGGCACTCACCCCTAAGCCTGACCAGAACGACGGCAGATCTTTAAACACTTGGGTATAGGCCAATTCCACACCACGGATGTAACCGCCTTGGTCGTTATTCACGGCAGTGGCATAGTCACCGATTGGATTGACCACTTTCGGTGGTAAACCATCTGGGTTACCAGGCTCAGTGCCTGGCACGTATTCTGGCAATGGGAAACCAGCTGCGGCGAAATCAAAGTTCGCAATCACATCCTGTTGAATGAACGATTGAATATCTTTGTAGAACACCGCGGCAACAAAGGCGCCGTTGGAGTCTTCAAAATAGCGCTCATACGACAAATCATATTGATTTGCTGAGAACGGTTTTAAGAACGGGCTACGTGTTGAAGAACCAGAAACATCACCGTTCGAAGCGATGTTAAAGCTGGTGACAGAAGCCAATTGGTTAATCGGTGGACGCGACATGACCTTGGCATAGGCAAACCGCAGTTGGTCGTTATCGGTGAGTGCTAAGTTCAAGTTTAAACTTGGCAGGTAATCACGATAGGTAAAACCAACAATGGATGGTGCATAGTCATCAGTCACTAAGCCTGCTTCGTCGGTGATGTACTGCGCACCTTGTGCTGGGTCGCCATCAACGAAGGTTAAGTTAGTCGCTCTTTGCGTGGTTTCCACCATACGCACCCCGACGTTACCCGTCAGTGGCAGGTTGAATACTTCCATATCCAAATTCGCCATCAGGTAAGTGGCAACCACTTTCTCAGCCACATCACCACTTTCGGTGACGCTCCAAGGTGATTGTTTGCCGCCAGCGACTGGATTCGCTAAACCGGTATAACCATTCCCCCACGTTTGTTTCGGTTGTGGTACGCCATTAGGGAACCAAGCGTTTAATGCTTTATTCAAATCGATGGCTAAGTAACTTGGGAAAGCCGCGAACTCGCCTTTGAAATCAACCCGCTTCACCATATCTTGCGTTAGGCGTAATGGCGCTTCGGTGGATAAAAACATGGCATCAGAGCCATATTCAAACACTTGCCGATCGTTGGTGTAATCACGCTCAGAATAACGTACGCCTACTTCAATAGAAGCGACGTAATCGTTTTCTAATTTGTAAGTACTATCAAAACGATAAGCATCAACTTCGTCGGTATTTAAGGTTGGATAAATACCATATTTACTCACCAACATCTTGTTGATGTCAGTAAACGAAGCGGCGTTACTGATCCCAATGCCAGGTAAATTCAAACCGTTCAGTTTGTAAGTGATTGACACGTTAGGGTCAACAACAGGTCTAGCTGCTGTTGCATCCGTAGATGCTAATGACCATAACAAACCATTACGGAAGTTACTGGAAGACGAAGAATGCGCGACGTCGACACTAACTAACCAGTTATCCGTCACATCGTATTCGGTATTAAAGCCATAACTGCGCACTTCATCAAAGTCAGTGTTGTCATCGTTGACCATTTCAACGCGAGTGAGACCATCGCTCTTCCGTTTGATAGTCCCGCCAATCATCAGGTTATCTTGCATGATTGGGTTATCGATGATGGCTGAACCGCTTTCAAATTTGGCACGGAAACCCCGGGCAAAAGCTTCAGTATCGAATTTAGAAATGAAGGCATCCGCTTTGACGCGTAATTTATCATTCGGTTGCCATTCAACCGCGGCAACATAGCCATTGCGCGTCTCTTCGCCGCCCCGGTGTTGCATTTCGAAACCTTCGCTCAGTAATTCAAGTCCTGAATCACCGACGATGTCGCGCTCTTGGTTGTAGTTAAAGCCAACGAATTGCGTGGCAACGCTCGGTTGGAATAAACGCGCATAACCTAATGAAAGGCCTAGCGTTTCATCTAAAAATTTGCCTTGATAAGAAAAGCTTAAGCGGTTACCTGCTTCGGTCGCATCAGATATTTCACCAGCACGGTCGTTGTAACTTCCGCGGGCATTTACGACAAAATTGTGTTCTTTTTGCGCTTTTAGTGGGCTGGCTGTTTGTAGCTCAACCGTCCCTGCTACCCCGCCTTCAATCAGCGATGCTTTTGGCGATTTGTAGACTGCTGCGGAGTTAATCAGTTCTGATGGGTATTGATCAAACTCAATGTTACGTTTGCCGTTGGTTGATACCTGCTCGCGACCATTCAGGGTAGAGAAAACGAAACCACCTTCCATGCCGCGGATGTTAATTTCAGAAGCCTGACCGCCAGTACGAACCGCTGAAACACCGGGTAAACGGGTTAATGCGTCGGCCATTGAGACATCAGGTAATGCGCCTAAGTCATCGGCAGAAATAGTTTCAGAAACAGTATCATTGAACCGTTTCACGTTAAGCGATTGAATCAAGCTGCCAGCGAAGCTACGCACTTCAATGACTTCGATTTCTTCTTCCGCTTTTTTCGCTTTTTTGCTGTCGCTGGTGTTTGTTTCGGCAGCTGCGGCCGGTGCAGCTTGCTCTTGAGCGGCAGCCCAAGCGCTTTGCGCACTGAGCGCCATGCCGGCACTCGCGAGCGCGAGCGTTAAAACACTGAGTTTGAACTTTAACATGCCATCATCCCCGGTTTGGTTATCGACCCTATAACAAAACCACCAGCGAGCAATCTGTTCGCCAGTGGTACAGTTTGGGTCTTGTTATCACCATGGCTTGAAGCCACAGTGCGGTAGTCTGTCTCGTAAAACGAGTGGTCGTCTGATCCGAGCCATCGGCAAAAACTCCCTCAGCGCACGATCCTTACATCGGCATTGCCTTAATCTAAAAATCTCAGGGCATGAAGTTTGTTTTGCTGATGACTAATAAATAATCAGCTTCTATAGATAGCTCAAGATGAATACGTATTCATGGCGGGAACTTTGCACCGACAATAGGCAAAGTGAAATATTCGCCTCTTTTTGGTGCAATCTTTCGCCAAAAATTTGAGGCAGCACTTACACTTAGCGCCGCGCACGGGTGGAATGAAAACTGTACAGAATCCCCATTTCAGTGCAATGAGTGGCTGATAAAAATCAATGGGGTCAGAGTCATTGAAAACCTCCCCATTAAGCTCTCCGCAATTCATCGAGTTTTCAGGTTTTAAGCGGGCGACTGTTCGAGCGGGGCGACGGTAGCTCCCTGCGAGTTTCGCCCGTGCCTGAAAAACTTGCATGAATTGCGGGAGAAAGAGCGAACTGGGGTTGCCTTTTTCGGTTCCTTTTTGGCAAAGCAAAAAGGAACACGACGATAGTCGGAACACCCGTGCCAAGCTGGCACTT
>JACCEA011019982.1_pt1 | contig 37341 bp, 22 predicted proteins | sample 7449851 | NCBI WGS metagenome assembly JACCEA01 (sample SAMN15323453, study PRJNA562643) | freshwater metagenome | isolation source: river surface water | place: USA:Blue River Watershed | collected 2017-08-18 | reverse complement strand
TAAAGGACTACTACCTGGGTGTAGGCCCACAGTCGGTGTACAGTATGGCGTTCAGATACAGCCCACGTGGCTATTGGGCCAACCTGAGCTTCAACTATATGGACCGTAACTATGTGGAGATCAACCCCGAGCGCCGCACCGAACTGGCTGTGGACCTCGTGGACCCTGCAAGCCAGAAATGGACCGACATCCTCCGTCAGGAGAAATTGCCTTCGGCTTTTGTGGTGAATGTGGCGGGTGGCAAAACGTTCGATATCAGCAAATACTTCAAACCTTTCGACCGCAGAACACAACTGGTGCTGAGCGCTAACATCGGCAACCTGCTCAATAATCAGAACATTAAGTCTATCGGCTACGAGCAGCTCCGCTACGACCTAGCCAACCAGAATCCAAACAAATTCCCTAATAAATACGGATACGCCTACGGCCTTAATTACGGCATCTCTGCAGCCATCCGATTCTAATTAAAACGAAAAACAACAAGCAAACTATATGAAATTCCTTAGTCTCTCCGGCGTATTGCTCGCCAGCATCCTGCTGCTGAACTCTTGTCTGAAAAAACAGTTTGACGCACCACCTGACACCAGCAGCCTGGACCCCAAACTGACAGTGAACTGTAATCTGAGTGTTCTTTCGAATATGGCAATGACAATGACAGCTGGAAAGACGCGGCTGATGGGAGATACTACAATCTACGGAGTGGTAGTTGGAGATGATAAAGGGGGCAACATTTACAAGAAAATCTTCATTCAGGACAGTACCGGTGGAATGCAACTGATACTTGACAAAACATACCTCTATGGAGACTATCCGGTCGGTAGGAAAATATATGTGAAACTGAAAGGCCTGCTGCTGATGAATTACAAGGGTACACCTGAGATCGTGTTCTCTATGAACAGCGATGGTACGACAAATGGTATACCGTCTTCACTTCTTGGCACTTACGTTATAAAGGGCAATTATCCCAATACCATCACTCCGCCTCAACTCACATTGTTTGACATCATCAGTAATCCCGGCAAATATGTCAACACACTTGTAACAATAAAAGACATGCAGTTCGAGAATGGTTCGAACAACGTAGTTTATTCTGACCCAAGCACAAGCACAAACAGAGCACTTATCAACTGTGCAAAAACAGGGCGTATCACAATGTACAATAGTAGCTACTCGAATTTCCAGCCTGCAATTACACCAAACGGAAACGGCACGATAAGTGGCATTATTACTTTATTCGGTAGCACAGCACAACTAACGTTACGTGACACAACAGACGTCAAGTTTACCAATCCACGCTGCCCCTAATTTTTGTCTGAAATAAATTCAGGGAATGCCGGGGCACTCCCGGCATTCCCTTTTGCTAACATTTTAGTAATAAAATGTCTCATGCTTTCCGAGCAGATTACTGTAGTTTTGCCCTAAATATTTCAAAATGAAAAGAATAGCTTTACTCTTTGCTGCGTCTATCCTTGCGTTTGGAACACATGCGCAGACGTCAATTACATTAACAGGCACTTCCTACACACAGGATTTTGACGGACTGGGCGTTGGATTGCCAACTGGGTGGTCTGTTTGGACTGGTGCTACTCCAAGTAGTCTTGGCACTGTTCGTACACTTACAACGCAGGCAGGACTTCCATTCCAGATATCACCTGACACAACTTCTTGTGCCGGCTTGGTTGTGGGTGGTGGTTTCAAAAACTATCCATCAGCAGATGTTATAAACCCTGGTGTCAATTTCTGCGTTTCAGGAACCACTACAGTTTCTGCGACCTACTCTGATCGCGCAATCGGTGTGAGGCAGGTAGGCTACGGCAATAGTTCTTTCCCTGCGTCTGACTCAGGTGCTGCTTTTGCCCTGCAACTGGCAAATACAAACGGCATCTCAAATATCAGTTTCTCTTATAAACTGCAATCTCTTGATACGTCAAGTCCACGAACAACTACATGGACTATGGATTACGGAATAGGAGCAACGCCTTCTTCCTTTACGGCCATAACCACTACCGGAACTATGACTACAGGAGGAAAGGTTTTCTCAAATAACACGATTACTGGCACACTTCCAGCGGCAGTCGAAAATCAGTCTTCTCCGGTTTGGATTCGTATTGCTGCAATCAAGTGGTCTACGGGCAGTGGAAACCGCGCTTCAACGGCAGTGGACGATTTCACTCTTACCTACAGCAACACAACAGGTGTTAATGACATAGCAACATTCAGCGGTCTTCTTTTCAATGTTGTTGGCGAAGCATCTTCAAGCAAAGTAACTTTCGCATATAACACTCAAGCGAGCGGTAACTACACGCTCAGCATCTTCGATCTCTCTGGACGAATTATCAACACTCAAAAGGTAAACGTTACTGCGGGATATACACAACTTACGGTTTCCGACCTGAATCTGAGTGCCGGACTTTACATAGCTAAAATGGGTAATGAAGCTCACTCAGCTGTTGCGAAGATTATGATAAACTAATATTGACACCTTTGCCTCCTAAAAATAGGGTCTTCCATTAAGAAGACCCTATTTTCATATAAAATACGCGTCAGTACAGGACACATTGTATATTTGCAAACAATAATTAACGATATGAAGAAAATTTTACTCGCGGCTGCGTTTGCAGCAACTTCTCTGGCAGCTGATGCCCAGCTAACTCTTTCAGGTACAAGCTATTACCAGAATTTTAATAGCCTCGGTAGCGGACTGCCAACAGGATGGGCAGTTGCCGATACCGCACGTGTAAACTACCTGGGAGATATATTGCCGGGCAGTGCGTTTATCTCTGCTGCAACCAGCGGTACATGGGGCAGCACCACCAATAGTTCAAGGGGCGGATTCAAAAACTATCCTTCAGCCAATGTCATCACAATGGGTGCTGACTCGCTCACACAGGTAGGCACCACCGATCGGGCACTTGGTGTTCGTCAGGTAAACAATACCGCATCTACGCTCCCCAACAGCGACCCCGGAGCAGCATTCATTCTGCAGATCGCCAATACAACCGGCTTCAAGAACTTCACAGCATCTTTCAAACTGCAGTCGCTCGATACGGCAGCACCACGTGTCACTACATGGCGTGTTGATTATGGTTTCGGCGCAACCCCGACTACCTTTACAGCGGCAACTGCTACTACGAGCGGCAGCCTCACTACAGGCGGTCATGTGTTCAAGAACGACAGTGTGAGCATCAACTTCGATACAGTTCTGAACAATAAATCAACGAACGTGTGGATCCGTATCGTGGCTGTTGACACATCTGCCGGATCAGGCGCAAGGGCTGTGTCCTGCATCGACGACTTCCGTCTGAACTGGGCGCCTATCACTACGACAGGGCTTAATGAACCGGCATTAGCAGGCAGTGCATTGCGCGTGCTGGGTGCAGCTAACGCAAACAGTGTGAACCTCAGCTACTCAGCGCCGGAGGCAGGCGACTACAAACTGGTGATAGCAGACCTGAACGGCAGGGTGGTATATTCAAACGGCTTCCCGCTGACCACGGGCGACCACTCTCTGTCGGTGAGGGGATTGAACCTTGCACAGGGTATGTACGTAGCTAATATCTCAAACGGAAATACTACTGCTGCGGCAAAAATTGTGGTGCAATAACTACCACTCTTATAGCTAATTCATGTAAACAGGCTGCAATTGCAGCCTGTTTACTTTTGTAGGTATGGGTACATTTTTGGCAACATTGCATATATTGCTCTGAATTTCAATGATCTTACAATGCAACGTTTTACTGGTTTGATCGGGATTGTGCTGATACTTGGCATCGCTTTTTTGTTTTCCAACAATAAAAAGAAAATAAATGTGCGCCTGGTGGTAAGCGGCCTGCTGTTGCAGGTATTCATTGCGGTAATGGTATTAAAAGTGCCGCCGGTGAATCGTTTCTTTCAGATGTTGGGTATGGGCATGCAAAAGCTGGAAGGCTTTGCCAAGGAGGGAGCAAGTTTTGTGTACTCCGGCATAGGGGTGTATGACCACACCGGCACATTGGTGAATTACGGCATGGCTCCGTCGTTCGTTTTCGCGTTCAATATCACAGCGACTATCATTCTGGTGTGTGTGCTCGTTGCTATTTTATATCACATTAGGGTGATGCAATTTCTGGTATCGATTGTTGCCAAGGCCATGAATACCGTTATGCGTGTGAGCGGTGCCGAAGCACTGAGCAATGTAGCCAGTGCATTCGTTGGCCAGATCGAAGCGCAGGTAATGATCCGTGCTTACATACCTACCATGACAAAAAGCGAACTACTGGCATCTATGAGCGGCAGCCTGGCGTGTATAGCCGGAGGAATACTGATCGTATATGCCAACATGGGCGCCCGAGCTGACTACCTTATTGCCGCCAGCCTTATGGCTGCGCCGGGCGCGCTGGTCATTTCAAAGATCATTTTTCCTGAGACGGAGGAATCTCCCACCATGGGCAAAGTGAAACTTGAGGTAAAGAGTAACTACACAAATATCATCGATGCTATTTCGCATGGTGCGTCAGACGGCTTCAAAATAGCCATGAACGTGGTGGCCATGTTGATAGGGTTTATCGCTCTTATCGCCATGATCAACTGGATGCTTGGGCACGTATATGCAGGCCTTTCACTCGACCTCATCTTCAGCAAACTATTCTATCCGTTTGCCTGGGCGATGGGTGTACCCACACAAGATATTAACGCGGCGGCAACCCTGCTCGGGCAGAAACTATCTATCAACGAGTTTGTTGCATTTAAGAACCTCACATCGCATGCGGTGAACATCACTACACCCAAGGGGTTATCCATAATCACGATAGCCATCTGTGGATTTGCCAATTTTGCAAGTGTGGGTATGCAGATAGGTGGTATAGGCGCACTGGCACCTGAACGCCGCGAAGATCTTGCCAAACTGGGACTTAAAGCGCTACTCAGCGGCACACTTGCATCTTATCTGTCTGCTACCATCGGCGGCATGTTGTTCTGATAAGGTAATAATCAGTCTATCTTCACTACCTTTTCCTTCATCACTAACTCACCCTCCTTCAGCCTGATGAAGTAACTACCGGCCGGTACGTCAGCCGCCTCAAAGTCGACCCCGAAAACGTGGCCGGCCCTGCCGAATTGCTGGTCTTCAAAGACCTTTTGTATCATTTCGCCTTTTTCGTTGAACACACCAAGAGTTAGCGTCTTGGGAGATTCCAGCAATACTTCAAATTCAGCGTATATCTTCAGTGCCTTAGGTGTACCCAATGAAGCCCCGGCCTCTTCGGCATAGCGTACCTGTCGTTGCATATCAGGTTTCGGCCTACCGGTGACTTTGCACAAATGCTCTACAAACAATGCCGAGACGGGCTTGTTCTCGCTATCGTACACATTCTCGATAGGAGAATTGTTTGTTATCGCCCATACGCCACTTTGACCCAGATCATTAAACAGCTTGCGTTCGCTGATGAACTGCAGCACCCGTACCAGCGTGTCGCTCCCCTTGTTCTGAAAGGAATACACACCATCTTTTGTGGGGCAGTGCGCTGACAGATTGCCGCAAAACGTCTGTACCTCAACTTCTACTGATCTTCCCGCGGAAATAGTGACCATCTCCCCACCCGGCAACACCATTGGCTGATCCTGAAACACTGCCGGCTTCAGTATCACGCCCGGATCGATGGTCACAGAGATGATCTGCTTTGTAGTATTTGTAAGAATAAGGCGTGTTGTCTTACCAACGTACCTACCCGCAAAATTCACAGCCTCAAGTTTCACTCTTCCATCTGCAACAGATGCCGACAGATCAATACGGCTTCCCAACGCATGCAGCGAGCAGAGAAGAAAAAACGCAGAAACAAAAAATGACCTCATAGTAAAATATTTATGCGGTTCGCCCGATTATAAACTGAACGTTTCACCACAATTTAGGCAAAAGAAACTGCAAAATGCAGTTAACGATTACGACGGTCACCAGTGGTCGGTATTGTGCCGGTATAAAATCTGCACGCCTTATCCAGCGCGTGGACATGCTGCGCAAATTATTTGCTCCCCACCTGCACTGAGTCGGCACTCACGGCAGGTATTTTACTCATCCCTTTTATTGTTTCGAGGTTTCCCTTAGCGAACGTATTCGCGGGATCAATAGCCAGGATCCTTTCACAATAGAATTTCACAGAATCATACGCTTTCAACTGTACATGACACATAGTGATGTTTGACAGCAGGGCTATATCAGACGGCAATCTGGACAATGCTACATGACACAGGCCCAAAGTTTGCAGATACTGCCCCTGCACAAAATAAACACCACCCAGCATACTCAGTATTGTGGGGTTACCGGGCTGCAGTGCGAGCGCCTTTTCCATATAAATGCGTGCAGAATCATAATGCTGCATTCCCTGAAACAATCCCGCGAGGTCAGTACAAACCTTTCCCTGCATCGGATAAATGTTCAGCGATGTGCGGTAGTGCTCTATGGCCATTCGGACCAATTCTCCCTTTTCCTCGTTGGTAACAGCTGCCGGCAGTTTCTCGTTCACTATCAGATAGGCAGCAGTATGGTGCAGGCGTGCGTTATTAGGATAATGCGCCAGATCGGCTGTACACAAAGTATAGTTGTCTTTCCAACTCATATTTCTCACTATGGTCATTCCACCGTATAAAACCAATACCACCGTAAACGCAGCGTATTTTAGGGTCGGCTGCTTACCACCGCGCGACAAAAGCCCACCCAAAATAATTGAAAGCGCTACCGAGGGCAGAAACAGAAATCGGTCGGCCATGATGGATCCCGTCAGAAATGCCAGATTAGAGAACAAAGCTATCGTGATAAGAAAGAAGAGGATCGCATATCCGAGGTAGTCCCTCCCGAATTTTACCATACGGCGAACCGCAAGAACCACAAGCGACAAATAAAGTACAATGCTGGCCCATACGATCGGTGCCGCCCACCCCTCGAAGGGTATGCTCGCGAATGTCCTGTCGGCCGCCAAAGGATAGGGCACAAAAAGCAAAAGAACGTAACGCCCCATTACAGAGATAGCAGTTGCCACTGCAGATGTGCCGGCGACAGGCGCAACCAGAGGATTCTCTATAAACCCAATCATGTCGGGATGGTTTGCATTATGCGCGTTAAGTACCGACGTGCGCAACACCATGTATCCTGCAAATGCGGCCACACAGAGTGCGCCCACTACAAAGATGCGTTTTCGTTCACCCCTATGCAGAAACAAAGCAGAGAGTGGAATCACCGCAACAAAGGATGCAGTCGTTTCCTTGGCCAACAACGAGAAAAATAACGCTCCGGCTCCTGCCAGCGCGTACAGTATCCGTCCTGTATTCACAAACCTGATAAACAGCAACATTGCCCCCAGCCCGGCGCTCACACTCAGCAACTCGTCATTGCTCTTTATGTTCGCTACCACCTCGGTGTGAATAGGGTGTACCCCAAATATCAGGGTACCGGCAAACGCTGCCAGGCCATTGTTGCCGCCAAAAAGGACAGAAAGGAATCTGAAAACCAACCACGCACACAAAACAAACAACAATACTGAGATGAGATGCCCTACCTGAGGATCAGCCCCGAACACCTGATGCTCCAGAGCAAACAACGCCAGCGAAATGGGTCGGTAAATATCATTCACGGCCTCGCCCGGCACTATCTGCCTTTCTGTAAACCCACTGAGCGATGGTGTGGTGAATATCTTACCCAAGCCATCAATTCCCTGCTGCACATACCGGTTGTGCGTTATTACAGCCATATCGTCCTGTACATAGCCATGCCCCAGGGTGTTGGCATACACCAAAAAGGCCAGCATCATAAGAATGATGGACACCTTACGCTTATTCCCCTCAAATGAAACGAAACTCAGCACCTGCTCGTACATAATACCGTATGTCAAACGAAAATACTAAAACCACTCGCAACAAGTAGTTCACCTAAAATAAAAATGGCGGCTACCTTGTGCAGGTACCCGCCATTTTATTGCATTATCTGCGACTATCGTTTCTCCTTACCCAAGGTCATCTTCATATCACTCTTGCGAATGTCGTTTATCACGTTCACCGTTTCAGCAATATAAATATCCTTTCCCAGTGCTTTCAGCCATTCCTGATTCTTGGCTATTGAAGAGCTGTCCACATTTATCTTCGGCAGATCTGCAGGAGCATTGGCCACGTCCAATTGAGATGCATTCTTCTGAAGTGAGTCTATCTTCTTAGACGTTGCGTTGATCTCTTCCTGCTCCTTCCTGAATTGTTTTTCATTAAGCGACACCCTGTTGTCGTCACGCTTCTTCCTTATGGTCTTTGCGTTTTCGGTAATTAATCCGAAGGTAGGATTGGCTTTGATACGGCTTTCGCTCATGGCCACCACCTGTGGCAGGTTTGGAATGCTGTTGGTGGGCTTGTATTCTACCGGTGGTATCTCATCCCAAGCCAGCGCCGACTTGTTATGACGCTCACCCAGCTCTTCATCATCATATCCGTCATATGGATCAGGCATGTCAATGTGGGGCTTAACTCCCTTTAGCTGCGTGGAACCTCCGTTCACACGATAGAACTTCTCCATGGTCAACTTCAGCGCACCTATCGATCCGCTTGCACCTCCCGCAGTATCATTCATCAGATTCAGTCGTGTCATCGGATCTATCATATCATCCAGTGACACCATTTTTTGCACCGTACCTTTTCCGAAGGTAGTTGACCCGACAATTATCGCGCGTTTGTGGTCTTGCAGTACTGCAGCAAGTATCTCAGAGGCCGAGGCACTTGACTGGTTCACCATCACTGCAAGCGGACCGGAATAAAGTGGTGTATCCACCCCACGAGAACGCAACACGCTTGGCGATGAGTGACTACTGCGCACCTGCACAACCGGGCCTTTACCCAGGAATATGCCAGCCATATCTACCACATCACCCAAAGATCCGCCGCCATTATAACGAAGATCCAAAATGATGCCCTTTACGCCTGCATCCATCAACTTCTGCACTTCTATTGCCACATCCTTGCTGCACGTGCGGCCACTTGTGTGGTTGAAATCTGCATAGAACTCAGGCAGGTAAATAAAACCTATCGGTCCATCTTTGCTCTTGATTATCGCAGATTTGGCGAATGTCTCTTCTATCTCCACAACTCCACGCTTGATCGGAATTACCTTAACTGCCCCGTCAGCCCCTTTCACGGTCAGACGCACTTCAGTTCCTTTCTCGCCACGGATCAGTTTCACTACTTCATCCAGCTCATAACCCGATATATCCACCGGTTCCTTGTCTCCCTGTGCCACTTTCATTATCTCATCACCTGCTTTTAGGTCTCCCTGCTTCCAGGAAGGACTACCTGTAATGATAGAAGCAACAGTGGTCTTGTCGTCGCTCTGATTGAGTCTTGCACCTATACCCACAAAACTACCGCTCATCTTTTCGTCAAATGCGCTCTTGTCCACTGGCGGGAAGTAAGAAGTGTGCGGGTCTTCTGTCTCTGTGAGTTTGTTTACGTAAAATGTAAATCGGTCTTCATCCTTCGCTTTCCTCAGTCTCTTTATGTAGCGCTGATTACTTTTCAATATTTCCTGCCGCGCCTGCACTTCCAGCTCTTCATCGGTCTTCAGTTTCACATTCACCGAATCTTTGTTCTCTTTCTTCTTTTCCTGTTCCGTCTTCAGATCCACAAACTTCGCCAGTGTGCGGTACTTCAGATATTTGCGCCAGCGCTCGGTTTGTTCTTGTTCGTCTTTTGCATATTCGTTCTTCTCCGGGGTCAGCTGCAGCCATTCATCGGTATTGAAAGAAAACGGAGTCTTAAGGATACTCTCGAATATCTTCTCTGAACCGTTCATGCGACGCAGATAAATCGCCTCCAACGTATCGAAAAATTCTGTAGAGCCCACTTTCACCTGATCATCTATCAGAAACTCATACTTACGCACCTTCTCTATATCTGCCGCTGTAAAGTATAGCTTCTCTCCGTCAAACGCTGTTACCATGCTGCGGTAAACCCTCGCCGAAAACGTATCATCTATCGGACGTGCTGAATAGTGCCCTGCCTGAATTGTCTTGAGTACAGTCTCTATCACCAATGCTCTGCGCTGTTGCGATGTCCTTGCACCGGCGCGCACGTATTTAAAAGAGAAGAATGCCGCAAGCGCCCCCACAACCAGCAACGGTATCAGTATTTTATTCTTCATGAATTGCAACATAGAATTTTACACAGTATAGTAGGAAACAAATGTAGGTGAATTGCTGTTAATAAAAGTATAATCAGTCGCCATATATACGTTAATACACAAGGTGATTATTAGGGTGATTTATGCCTAAAAGAACAGACATTTGTCATCAATGATCCACCCCTGAAATGCAGCTGACAATACTCACAGACGACCTATGGTTTCCGCCCGTAACGGAGGCGCTTCCCGACGGCTTGCTCGCCGCCGGTGGCGACCTTAGCCGCGATCGTTTGCTACTCGCCTACCGTTCAGGGATATTCCCTTGGTTCAACGAAGATGAGCCACCGCTATGGTGGTCGCCTGACCCGAGATTTGTTTTGTACCCGCAAGAACTGAAAGTCAGCAAGAGTATGAAAAAGGTCATTTCGGCGGGGCAATTTGAATACCGCACCAACACTGCGTTCAGGCAGGTTATAGATAACTGCCGCCACATAGACCGCCCGGGGCAGGATGGAACGTGGATCACATCAGAGGTGGCCGATGCCTATTGCGACCTTCACCACATCGGCGTAGCCCATTCGGCAGAGGCCTGGTTGAATGGCGAGCTCGTCGGCGGATTGTATGGTATCCGCATGGGCAAGGTGTTCTTTGGCGAAAGCATGTTCAGTAAGGTGAGTAATGCCAGCAAGTTTGCTTTCATCAGCCTGGTGCACTCACTACTCACTGAAGATGTACAATTGATAGATTGTCAGGTTTATACAGAACACCTCGAAAGCCTTGGTGCTCGCATGATACCACGACATACATTCATCGAACTCATTACCACTCTGGTTAATAAATAGGGCAACTCCCTTATATTGAGTTACCTTCGTGCATATTTTATTCAATATGACGTTTAAAGATCTCAATCTCAGCACACCTCTACTCAATGCGCTTGACGATCTGGGGTATCAGACTCCTACTACCATTCAGGGCAAGATCTTCTCCGTTATTATGTCCGGAAGAGATGTTTGCGGTATTGCGCAGACAGGTACCGGAAAGACCATGGCCTATCTGCTGCCCTGTCTCCGGTTGTGGAAATTCAGCAAGGACAAAAATCCCCAGATACTCATCATGGTACCTACCCGCGAGCTCGTAAAGCAGGTGACCGATGAGATAACCAAGCTCACCAGATACATGAACGTGGTAACCGTTGGCGTATTCGGTGGAGTGAATATGCGCCCGCAGATGATGGAAGTAGAAAATGGTTGCGACATTGTGGTGGCCACACCGGGCAGGCTCCTCGACCTGATACTGGAAGGTTCTCTGAAAACAAAATCTATAAAAAGGCTGGTCATTGATGAAGTTGACGAACTCTTCAACCTCGGCTTTCGCACACAGGTCAATAATATTCTGGACCGTATGCCGGAGCGTCGTCAGAACCTGCTATTCTCAGCCACCATCACCGGCGAGGTAGAGAAGCTGATGCAGGACTACTTCAACAATCCTGAGAAAGTAGAAGCCGCACCCGCAGGCTCGCCGCTCACCAACATTGATCAGACCCTTTATGAAGTTCCTAACTTCTACACAAAAGTCAATCTGCTCGACTTATTACTGAAGGAAGACGAGTCGATGTCAAAAGTCATGATATTCGTTGCTACCAAAAAGCTGGCCGACGATCTCTACGAGGAAATATCGCTGAAATTCCCCGACGAGGCCGGTGTCATTCACTCAAACAAAGCGCAGAACAACCGATTCAACACCATCAAGAACTTTCGTGATGGCGTATATCGTTTCATCATAGCAACAGACGTTGTAGCGCGAGGCATAGACATCTCAGAGGTATCTCATGTCATCAACTTCGATGTGCCGGAAGAACGCGAGGCATATATCCACCGCATTGGTCGTACCGGCCGTGCCGACCGAAAGGGTATTTCCATCACGTTTATGACAGAGAAAGAACGCCCGCTGATGGAGGCGATCGAAGAATTGATGAAGTACAAAGTACCTGTAACACATCTACCTGACCATCTGGAAATATCTGATGTACTTACCGACGATGAAAAACCAAAGGTGCGCATGCGCGAGACACTTATCGCACTGCCGAAACCTGAAGAGTCGGGTGGTGCGTTCCATCAGAAGTTAGCCAAAAATATGAAGGTGAATGTCAAGGTTAGCCACAAAGAAAAAATGCGCCTCAAGTATGGCAAGCCAAAATCGCGCGGACAGAAGAAATAAATAAACAACATCAACCACATAAAAAAGAGAAAGGCTCCGTTCGACGGAGCCTTTCTCTTTTAGGGCAAAATAACCTTATCTGATAAGTGTTACGTTACCCTTGTATATTTTGTTCTCACCCGATGGCAGTGCCACGATGATCTCATATACATAAGTACCCATGTCTTGTGGCTGGCCTTTGTAAGTACCATCCCATCCAACGTCAGGAGTTCCGGTCTGGAACACAGTTTCACCCCACCTGTTGTACACCCTGAAGTCAACCAACTTCTGGAACTTCAACTTCATGATACGGAACACATCGTTCTTACCATCACCATCCGGCGTAAAGGCCGATGGAACAAACTGGCTCATATCCTGATCAGTGAAGATGGTGATGTAAGCAGTGTCGGCACAGCCCCACAGGTTCATACCTTGCAGCACGTAGTGTGTTACAGAGTCGGTAGGTGTTGCTATCGGATTGTTGATATTCGGATTGTTGAGTGATCCGTTATCAGGACTCCACTTGTAATAAACCGCGCCCTGAGCGTTCAGCTGAATGCTCTTTCCGAATTCTATCGTTTGCGGACTTGCAGTCAGATCTGTGAATACCAATGGAGGATGTGAACGAACGATAAGATCTTCACTCGCTTCGCAATGGTCCGGATTACCCATGAATACCGGCGTAGATGCCGTAACATGTAAAGTATAGTCACCAACACCCGTGAAAAGCGGATTGCTTATGTCATACCTTGATAGGTTTGAACCTGCAGGAGTCTGCGTCCAAACATACGTCACCGGCATTTTCTCCCAGCGTTTTGCTTCTGTCTGCAAGTTGATCGCCATTGGGGTACGCAAACACACGTCCGTGTCATGGAACGAATTGAAGACATCCAATGAGATCACTTCTATCAAACGAGACATCGTATCAACGCAACCTATGTTATCCGTAACCTTGAGTGTTGCTTTGTAAAGACCGGCCTCTTCATACGCGTGTTCCGGAGAGACACCGCCGTCGTCATAGAAACCGTCACCAAACAGCCAGTAGTATTTAGGATCGTAATTGCTTGTAGATGAGTTAGCAAATACTACAGGAACCGCACGACATACTGAGTCGTAGTTCGGTGCGAAGATCGCGTGTATCTGGTGGTCAATATCTACTGTGTCATAAACAGTACGCTGACAAGCAGGATCATGCCATGGCGTTGTGTTGTAAGTAAGTGATATTACCTTTTGAGTAGCGTACTTCGGTGACAGCAGATGCGTGTTGTAAATATGCCACACTCTCAGACTGTCTGTGGTGCCACCTCCGGTAACATCATAATTCCAGTATGAATAATAACCGGTAGGAGTTGTAGTGTTCGTAACAAAAACAGTGTCACCGTTACATCCAAGGCCCAGGTCAAATGTGAATGACGGAGTATAAGGCGGAGGATTGGTCAGCGTCACCGGTGTTCCCGGTGCGGTACACAGACCTACAGTTGCCGCAATACCCGTATAGTTGCCCGCTCCAAGATTTGGAATAACAACAGTGCTGTCACCTGCTACCATGCCCACGTATGGAGGTTGCGGCACGCCACCCTTGCTGTAAGCTACCGATACAGGTTTCAGAGGTGTAAGACCGTGCAGTTTTATCCACCCGTCGTATTTACCACATACTGTCGGATGCCCGAAAGTCGTATTCGAAATGGCTAATACCGGCGTCACTAATGTTGTAGATATCTGGTTGGACGGACAATTCAATACCGTCACATAGATATAGTCATACACACCACCACACAGGTTCTTCAGCGTTATTGTGCTGTCAAGTGCAGCTGAGTCAACATACGATGGTTGCACCACACCGTTGAAAGACCATTTCACGGTATCGATCTGGTGAGGATTCACACCACGCAGAATGATCTTACCATCACATTTACCGCACTCTGACGGATGGATCACATCAAATGTATCGATATGAGGAATACCACCTATTCCTACACTTGGCGGAAGAATGTGGATGTATGCTTTGGTAGTATCGTTACACCCGAGAGCGGCAGCCATGTATGTCGTAGGAACAGTAGGCGAAACGCTAAGGAAAGGTCCTGAACCGAGGTAAGCACCCGTAGTACTGTCGTACCAGTAAATACCCGAAGTAGCGTACGGCATTGGTGCATATGGAATTGAAGAAACAGTATAAGTACCGGCACCAGGTGTGAAGCGCCATGCTTCAGGTGGTCCCATTACACTCCATGACGGAGTCCAATCGCGACCCGGAGCCACAGTAGCCAGCGTTCCCGCAGCATTCTGAACGCCTGTGATCGCGCGTCCGCTATTCCATGCACAAATGTCTTTGTGAGCAGTATGTACTTCGATATTGTTGCTTCCTTCGTACAAAATGATCTGGCTGGTTGTCCACTGAGTGGTACAAGAGAACATGCGTGAACCGCACCAGGTCACGGCAAACTTCCTGTTAGGTGCAACACCGGCAGTCGAGTACGTAATACTACCACCTGCGCTTATCAGGATATCGCACCATGGTCCGCATATTGAATTGTATGCGCTTGCGTTGCCCAACAAAGCGGCAGATATTGGCCAAGGACAATATGCACCCGCAAGTCCCAGACTGAAACAGATCATACCATTCGACCCGATCACACATTGCGTTTGCGGAGCGCCATAGAAGTTAAATGTAAATCCTATCGGAAAAACACCTGAATACGCATCATCTGCGGTAATACCTGTGGCCAGCGGCATAGTGCCTGTCACCGTTGCATGCAACACGTGGTTGATACAGTTGCCTGTGTCTGTGATCGTCAACTGACCATATGATCGGTTGATAAACATTGAAAACAGCAACAGCAAGCCGGTGAATCCTTTTATAAACATACTTTTCATATGCACTCCTGAATTTTCTTTCAAAAAAATATTTACAACTTCAAGCAAAGTAAAATGCGCAGATCTTACCTCAAAAAAATTAACTACCAGTATAAGACGCATTTTTTTGCGCTATGGTTGGCATTTTAATTGACCAAGATACACATTTATTTTCTCTCTGATGCTTTAACTTTATAATTAAAAGCTATACATAAACAAAGCAGCCGTGGTTGATGCCTCGTCCGCACATAAAGTAAAATTCTATTTCTGTACAATTTCGATAATTGCCAGAAAAACTAAATGTACTACAACTAATTGATATTCACTGTTTTAAACAGTCTTCCTTCTTCTGAAACAACTTCAAAAAGGTAAGTACCCGCCTTCAACTCAGGATTTAGTTCCTTCACGCCTGTTGTTTCCATTTGTTCACGTACCAGCACGCGACCCGTTATATCATATATATTCAGCCTTACCGGACTTTTTACGGAATAACCCGTCAGTTGTACGGTAAATGACCCCGAATTAGGATTAGGGTAAATAATGGCGTCCCGCTCAATGTTGATATTGCTGCCGCCCACTCCTGCAAAACAGGGCACTGTGGCCAATACCCGCATTGTCTTGACTGCAGACGCAGATCCACAAAAATTAGAAACAGTGTAAGAGATCACTGCGCTTCCCGGGCTAACACCCGTAACAACGCCCGATGAACTAACTGTTGCCACCGAAGTGTTGCTGCTGGTCCACACACCACCCGATGCAGTATCGGCCCAGTTAGCTGTAAGACCCGGACAAACTGAGTCAACACCCGTTATTACTCCCGCATTCGGATACAATATATTTGTAACATACACAGTGATCGTGTCAGAATACACCCCGTCGGTAACTCTCACTGAAAACGTGTCCGGACCTGAATATCCCACAGTTGGCATATATGAAGTACCTGACGGAGTCACCGTGCTACCTGTCGATGTAGCAGTCGCAGTTACGACCAATACTGCATGAGACGGCAGCATCACAGGACTCCAGGTAAGCGTCTGCCCCACGTCAATATCATCTACCTTCATCAATGAATCGAACAGCGAGAACTCTGATGGACAAGTAGTAAGCTGCGCATGCGTACCCAAAGTAAAATAAGGATCATTGCCCACTTTTATCCTCCGGACACGGTTATTTGCATCGTCAGCAATAAAAATATCGCCATCACTGCTCCGCACTGCCAATCCTATAGGATGATCAAGCTGAGAGGACACTGCTGCGACGCCGTCACCGCTATAGCCTGCCACGCCCGTACCTGCAATGGTAGTGATCATTCCCGACGTGTTTATTTTACGCACGGCGCTGTTATTCCAGTCGCTTATGTACACATTACCGGCATTGTCCGCAGCAATTCCCTTTGGGTAATACAGTCTTGCCGATGTGGCCGGGCCACCGTCTCCGGTATAGCCATAGGGAAGTCCAACACCGGCAATGGTACTGATGATACCCGATGTGTTGATCTTGCGCACCCTGTTGTTGGAATTATCGGCAATATAAATGTTGCCCGCACCATCCACTGCCACTCCCGTCGGCTCATTCAGCCTGCATGCCGAAGAAGTAGCGGGGCCGCCGTCTCCGGCAAATCCAACAAAACCCATACCCGCAATTGTTGTAATAATACCTGAACTCACAGTCACTTTTCGCACCCGATGGTTTAAGGCATCTGCTATCAGCACGTTGCCCGATGCATCTACCGCCACGCCCCACGCATTGCCCAGTGTGGCTGCAGTAGCCGGGCCACCGTCCCCTCCATACCCGGGAATACTTCCGGGGATACCGGCAATCGTAGTGATGATGCCGGCAGCACTCACTTTTCTTATGATGTTATTGCCAAAATCAGAGAAATAAACATCCCCGGAAGCATTCACAGCAATGCCTATCGGCCATCTGATCCACGCTGCTGTGGCCGGACCTCCGTCCTGTGACGCGAGATATCCACCAAAACCCGTACCGGCAATAGTTGTTATCACGCCGGTAGTGCTGATCTTCCTGATGCGGTGATTGTTATAATCTGCGATATATACATTACCCGCAGCATCTGTTGCCACACCATGCGGCGAGTTCACTTTAGCCAATGTAGACATGCCGCCGTCACCTCCATAAGCTGCAGTGCCGTCGCCCGCAACCGTAAGAATTGTTTGTGCATCCGCAACACCGGACAACACCATTGCCATGAAGCCCAATATCAGGCTGTACTTTCTCATTATCAACATATTAATTTGGATAAAAATAGGGGTATTTTCTTTAATACAGGTTGAAATTACTGAAACACAGTGCACACTGGAGGGAAACTTCTGCAGTGCACAAAAATTCATTAGGTTTGCCGTGTCATGAACAAGATAAACGATCTGAGAGAAAAATCGGCACTGGCCAAACTCGGCGGAGGTGAGAAAAGAATCGCTGCACAGCACAAAAAAGGCAAACTTTCTGCACGCGAACGACTCCAGTTGTTGCTGGATGAAGGGTCTTTCGAGGAAATAGGCATGTTTGTCACGCATCGGTGCCGCGACTTTGGCATGGAAAACGAAAGCTACCTGGGCGACGGTGTTGTTACCGGCTACGGAACCGTGAACGGTCGTCTGGTCTATGTGTATTCGCAAGACTTCACCGTTTTTGGTGGCAGCCTCAGCGAAACGCATGCCGAAAAGATCATCAAGATCATGGATCTCGCTCTACAGAATGGCGCACCACTCGTTGGTCTCAACGATAGTGGTGGTGCCCGCATACAGGAAGGTGTAGTGTCCCTTGGTGGTTATGCCGACATCTTCTACCGTAACGTCCAATCATCAGGAGTTATCCCTCAAATATCTGCCATCCTCGGGCCATGTGCAGGTGGTGCGGTTTATTCCCCTGCCATCACCGACTTCATTCTTATGGCTGAGAATACGTCGTACATGTTTGTGACCGGCCCGAATGTGGTAAAAACCGTTACGCACGAAAACGTTACCAGCGAAGAACTGGGCGGCGCTCAGACACACGCATCAAAATCAGGTGTTACGCATTTCGCTTGCGCCAACGAGGTGGAGGCGATTGAGAACATCAAGCAGCTACTAAGCTACATGCCTCAGAACTGCGAGGAAGATGCTCCGGTTTACGACTACGAAGCAGGCAACGAGGTTCGTGAAACACTGAACAACATCATACCCGAAAATCCCAACCAACCATACGACATCAAAGAAGTGATCGGCGAAGTGGTTGACTCGGGTAGTTTCTTGGAGGTGCATAAAGACTGGGCCGAGAATATAGTAGTGGGCTTCGCTCGCATAGCCGGTCGTAGCATAGGCATAGTGGCCAATCAGCCTGCGTATCTCGCCGGGGTGTTAGACATAAATGCCAGCCGCAAAGGCGCCCGATTCGTTCGCTTCTGCGACGCGTTCAACATTCCGCTGCTGGTGCTTGTCGATGTTCCCGGCTTCCTTCCGGGAACCGATCAGGAGTGGCATGGTGTCATCATCCATGGTGCGAAGTTGCTTTATGCACTCAGCGAGGCCACGGTCCCTAAGGTCACAGTTATTACAAGAAAAGCATACGGTGGCGCTTACGATGTGATGAACTCAAAACATATCGGCGCAGACCTCAACTACGCATGGCCAACTGCTGAGATCGCTGTTATGGGTGCCAAGGGTGCCGCCGAGATCATTTTCAAGAAAGAGATCTCAGAAGCTGCTGACCCTGCCGCAAAACTCAAGGAAAAAGAACTCGAATACACCGAAAAATTCGCGAATCCTTACGGCGCTGCTGCCCGTGGTTTTATTGACGAGGTAATAATGCCTGCCGATACCCGTGTAAAACTGATACGTGGTTTTAAAATGCTGGAAAATAAAGTAGCCAAGATGCCTAAACGCAAACACGGCAATATTCCACTTTAGTACAATATTATTGCAGGTATCAGAAAGGACTGCTCCTCAAAACGGGCGGTCCTTTCTCTTATGCTGTCGTAAAAGCAAGAGAGATCACAATAGCGTAAATGATCAGTAATATCACAAATGTCCGCTTCATACACTTCAATTTAGGGTTCAATTCACATCCCTCTCCAATACAATTATTGTGCCATTTTAATCAAAAGTTCACATTTCAGCATCCGCGCCAACCTTCGCCGACGTAAATACATTCATACATCCCTAATTTTGTATCTGTGAAGGCTTTGCTCAGACCCGCCGAGGTGATTGTTTCAACGAGTATTTTTACCGCGTTCTGCGCATTGGGACTTTGCATCGCTACCGAGCGCCTACTTACGTCGCAATGCCTGCCGCTTTTCAGCAACCTGCACCTGGCTATTTTCGGTGCCACACTTACAGTCTACAATCTGCCGCGTTTACTCCCTCGGCCCTACGGGCAGACACGTTTAACACAACCCTTGCGATCACTTTATTTCGTTTTGTTTTATTTGGGGCTTGCGTTATTGATCCCGGCAGCCATCAACCTGAGCAAAGGCATCATCTTCACAGGTGCGGCACTCGCTGCATTTGCCCTTGCCTACTATCTACCGTCATTACCTTTACCTCAAAAGAAACGACTAAGGGACTTCGGCCTGGTCAAGATCTTTGTGCTAACCTCGGTATGGACAATTGCTACCGCCGTTTTACCGATGCTCTACTTCAACGAGCCCATTTCACAATACCCGTTCGAAGTTCTTCTGCGATTTGTTTTTGTATTCGCACTGTGTATCCTTTTTGACATCCGTGATATAGAAACTGACAGCAAGCGAAACATACGGACACTGCCTATGCGTATGGGTGTGCAGAACGCATACCGCCTAGTGTATGGTTCAGTGTTCGCATTCGCGATCCTCAGCACGCTTCAATATTTTCGGGTTCATGACACCGGCCGACTTGTAGCAGCATTCACCACGTCAGCAGCAACATTGCTGGTAACCGATTACACACGTCGCCATCCGGGCCACAAGGCCTTTGTGGCCATGACCGATGGTATGATGCTACTGTATGCGTTGTTGGTGGTATTGCAGTAAAATCTCTTACAGCTTCCTGCGTGCAACTTCCTGATTGATCAGCGACAACTCTCTTCCGGTTTGCCCTGCAACAGAAGTATTCTCTTGTGCACGGCGCATCAGGTAGGGAACTACATCACCAACAGGTCCGTACGGAAGATATTTCGCGACATGATATCCCGAATTGGCCAGATTGAAAGAAATGTTGTCGCTCATTCCAAACAACTGAGAGAAATACACCTTGTCCGTATTGGGGGATATAGCGTGTGTTTCCATGTATGTTGCCGCCTTCAGGCAGCTGTCCTCATTGTGCGTACCGATGAACACTGCCAACCCCGATAAACGCTCCAAACAAAACAACACTGCAGCGTCGTAGTCCTTATCGCACGACTGCTTATCAGGCTGTATAGGCGACTGATAGCCCATCTCTGCTGCGCGGTTACGCTCCTTTTCCATGTAGGCACCACGCACTAACTTGGCACCAAGGAGATAACCCTTAGCCTGTGCACGGTCGTATGACTGATGCAGGAACACCAATCGGTCATGTCGGTACATCTGGAAAGTATTGTACACCACTACCCGGGTCCTGTTATATTTCTCCATCATCATGTCGGTCATTTCGTCCACCGGCCTCTGGATCCAGCTTTCCTCTGCGTCCACCAGCATCATGATATTATGCTCCGCAGCAGCTCCGCATATTTTATCAAATCGGGCCAGCACCCGGTCTTTCTCCTGCTTGTCTGATTCAGTGAGCGCTGCACCCGAGTGCAGCTTTTCCAGCAAACCAAACCTTGCAAACCCGGTCACCTTTACACTCACAAAGGGTATGCTCTTGTTGGACGATGCGTACTTGATGGCCTTAATAAATTCCGGAACAGCCTTGTCAAACTCAGCCTCCGACTCCTTACCTTCCACACCATAGTCCAGAATTGTACCCACTCCATACTTACCCAGCATATCTGCGGTCTTGCCGGCCTCTTCCATGGTTTCGCCACCACAGAATTGGCTGAACAAAGTACTCTTGATAAGCCCCTTTACCGGCAGGTGCCACGACAGCGCCAGTTGCGTCATCTTTATACCCATCGATGTCAGCGAGGGCGATGACATCAGAGAAAACATCATCTTCGCCTTCTTCAGCTCACTATTACTTCTATACTTGAACGCTACTTCGGTATTATTGAATTCGGGGAGCATATATCTGTTCTGTTATCTGAATTAATTGATCCGTATCTCCGGAAATTTACCGGGCAAAGTTCTCTAAGTTCGGGAATCATATTTGTGACGCTGATCACTAATGCAACCCCGCTTTCCTTTAGGCACTGTTAATTGATGCCTTCGGTCGCCACTTCCCTATTTATCTTCTTTACCAAACCCTGCAATACACTGCCCGGGCCCACCTCGGTGAACCTTCCGGCTCCATCCTCTATCATCTTCCTGATAGTCTGTGTCCAGCGCACAGGTGCAGTAAGCTGGTTGATGAGATTCTGTTTGATCGTCACAGGATCACTATATGGCATAGCGTCAACGTTTTGATACACGGGGCACGTCGGTGCGCTGAAATTGGTTGCAGCAATAGCTGCTTCCAGTTCCTTTCGGGCAGGCTCCATGAGCGGAGAGTGGAATGCACCACCCACTGGCAGTACCAGCGCCCTTTTGGCTCCTGCAGCCTTCAGCTTTTCGCAGGCAATATTCACACCCTCTATAGAACCGCTGATTACCAGCTGACCGGGGCAGTTATAGTTCGCAGCCACCACTACCTCGTTGGTAATTGACGCGCATATCTCTTCCACCTGACTATCTTCCATACCCAGCACTGCCGCCATAGTCGAGGGGTTGATCTCGCAGGCGCGTTGCATAGCCTCCGCACGCTTGGCCACCAGACGCAGACCGTCTTCAAACGAAAGCGCTTTATTAGCTATCAATGCCGAGAACTCACCCAACGAATGTCCGGCCACCATTGCCGGTTGCAACTCGGGTGTAGTAAGAAACAATATGGTTGAGTGCAGGAAGATGGCCGGCTGGGTCACCTTAGTTTGCTTTAGTTCATCTTCTGTTCCGCCAAACATCACATCAGTGATACGGAATCCGAGTATATCATTAGCTCGCTCAAAGAGGTCTTTGGCAGCCGCATTGTTTTCATATAGGTTCTTGCCCATTCCTGGGAACTGTGCACCCTGTCCGGGGAATACATAAGCATGTTGCATCTCTGAAAGTTTTATTAATTATACGACCGGCAATAGCGCATATAGGGGAAAGTAATTATATCTCCGGTCAGGGTGCGAAAATAAACTGAATTGCAGCAACCAACAAATATTAGTCGGCTGTCATGTCCACCGAACGTTAAAAACTAAATCACCTACTTTTGTCCCGGTGAATTTGCCTTTTTTTATAGCACGCAGGTACCTGGTTAAACAGAAAGGGGCTTTTTCCACTTTCATCATCAGGTTGGCCATTTTAGCTACCGCACTCAGCGTGGCTGTGATGATCATGGCACTAGCTGTGGTCTCCGGTTTCCGCGAGGCTATTTCTGAAAAGCTGTTCAGCTTTATGGGCCATGTCCAGATCCGGCAGTTCAATGAGACAGGCTCCACGTCTTTCGGCTCCAACGAACCCATCCTCGCCACACCACAACTCTTCAATAGCCTCAAAAAAGCACAGCACGTAAAAGCCGTCTACCCCTACGTCATCCGCCCGGTTATCATTCAGGCAAACGGATTGCTGGAAGGGCTACAGATGAAAGGCATTGACCCTACCTATCGTTTCGACCACGCTATCACTACTTCAGGGGCATCCATCTCCTTCCAAGATTCCGCATATTCTCGCGACATGTTGCTGTCGCGCACTACCGCCGAAAAGCTGAACATCAACATTGGTGATTCCGTTCTGGTCAACTTCATCGATCAGTCGGGACCGCGCATCCGCAAAATGCGTATCTCGGGTCTTTATCATAGCGGCATGGAGGATATGGACAAATTTTATGCGGTCTGCGATATCCGCCTGCTGCAACGTATCAATAACTGGCCGGCCGACAGTATTAACGGCTACCAGCTGGTGCTGGATGCACCGGAAAATGCCGACACGGTGGCGTCTTACATCTATTACTCTGTAATTGAGGCTCCGGTTGCCGTCTACACGACCACCGAGACCTACACCTTCATTTTCGACTGGCTACAGATCCAGGGGGTCAACAGCACCGTTCTCATAGTCATTATGACCATTGTAGCCATCATCAACCTGGCGGCAGCCCTCATTATCCTAATAGTTGACCGGTCTGTGATGATCGGGCTGCTAAAGGCTATGGGAATGCCCTATGACAGTCTCAGGAGTATTTTTCTATGTATAGCCGCTATCGTTGGTGGGGCGGGCATATTTCTCGGCAATGTGATGGCATTGGGTATGTATTGGATACAAACACGCTACGGAGTGGTAAAATTGCCCGAGAACTCCTATTATATGCGCTATGCTCCCGTTAAGCTATCCTGGTGGGATATCGTTGCAGTAGATGCCGGCACCTTGGTATTGTGTTTGTTTTGTATGTGGCTGCCAACTTTGTATATTCGCCGCGTGCAACCCTCACGGGTACTCCAGTTCAAATAAAATTACCCCTGGCTGGTGCCGGTCGGCAATTTTGTCGCCACAAGCACTTGCATCAATTATAAACATCCACATCTATGAGCAATAAAGAAGTTTACTCGAAACTCTGTAGTCAGCGTAAAGACATTCCCGTATTCTCCCAGCCCTGGTGGCTCGACGCAGTATGTAAAAACTGGGATGTTGCGATCTCTAAAAAAGGCGAACACATTGCCGGCGCATGGCCCTACCCTGTTGAAAAAAAACTGGGTGTAACGCTGTTGCGTACTCCCATGCTTACACCCTACCTGGGTCCGCTGGTTTTCTTCCCCCACGACTTAAAAGAAAGTAACAACGATAGTTACGAGCATGAGACCATTTCGGATCTGATTAAACAGCTGCCCGATGCACCGGTTTGGAACATGTCTGTGCAGCCTGGCCTAAAACAGGCTGGCATCTTCAAACAGCACAAACTTCACTCTCAGGTACAGCAGACCTTCCTGCTCGAACTCAACGAGGACGAAGAAACACTGCTCACTAACATGAAAGACGCGGTGCGTCGCAATATCCGTATTGCGGAGAGTGAAGTGAAGGTCACCAATTCTCCCGAACACCTGAAAGACCTGTACCGCTTTCAAAAAAGCACGCTTGCCAAAAAAGGTAAGTCGTTCCCGTACTCGCTCCGCGACCTGCAAAAAATAATGGACGCGGCGATCAAGAATAAATCAACTGCACTCTGGGTAGCAAAGACTCCCGACAAAAAGATACAGGCTATCGTCTGGGCAATTTGGGACGACCGCACCAGCTATTACTTCATGGGAGCCCAGAATCCTGAGACAAATAGCTACCGTGCTATGTCGCTTCTTTTATGGCACACTATGCGCCTCGCAAAGGAACGTGGCAACTCAATATATGACCTCGAAGGAAGTATGGATGAAGGCGTAGAAAGGTTCTTCAGGAATTTTGGTGGAGACAGGGCGCTCTACATAGTACTTATGAAAAATAAATCACTTATCTGGAAACTGAAACAAGCTATCTTGAAATAAAAATGGACATTTTTAGCCCTGCGTTAATAGCTAGCATCCCGACCAGGAAATGCATCATATCCATTTTTGATAGAAACGTAATAAATACATAACTTTAGTATCCGATACGATATATTTGTATGTCATTTTCCCCAATTCCGCTCAAACGGGTTGGGTATCGTATATTTTATTAAACCCGATCGTTCCGAATCACGGACAAAAAAATGTTTATGAAAAAGATCTTTTTGCTACTTACGTTGTTGTGCGCCGGTTTCTACGGCCGCACGCAGACCGCCGCATCCTATGGATTCTCAGCCTTCACGGCACCGTACTCCAGCATCGCCGGCACCGGCACCATGCTGCCACTCCTCAGCGATGATGATGTTACAGAACTCTCAGTTCCAATTGGCTTCACATTCAACTATTGCGGTACACCGTATACCACAACGTCCATCTGTACAAATGGCTGGCTCTCTCTGTCCAACTCTCCGTCTATCGATTGGACCAACCTGTCCTTCCTCATCGACGGCCCCGGCTGGATCATGCCATTCTGGGACGACATCGAGGGCTTCACTGCCGGTAGCGTATACTACCAGACAACCGGCGTTGCACCAAACAGGGTCTTCACGGTAGAGTGGAATGCATTCGAATCGCTCGTCGGTTTCGGCACGCTCAATTTCCAGGTAAAACTCTACGAAACGTCAAACAGGATCGATTTCCATTACGGCACGTCATCGGCAGTATTCACCGACGCAACCATTGGTATATCTAACGATAACGTCTCAGACTGGCAAACGCTCTCTGACGAAGGACCAAGCCCAACTCCACTGCTCTTCCCTGCTTTTGAAGATTTTATCTTCGGCACACCGGCTGCTGACCAGGTTTACCGTTGGACACCTCCATGCCTCTTACCTGCACCTATAGCAGGAACATTGACAGTATGCACCGGCACCACTACCACATTGACCCACGACACCCTCGGCGGTACATGGAGTAGCTCTTCTCCTGCGGTAGCAACCGTGGGTAGTTCCTCCGGCATTGTCACCGGCGTTTCTGCGGGTACTGCAAGCATCACTTATACAGCCGCATCGGGTTGCATCGCTACTGCGGTTGTTACCGTAACTGCTGTAGCCCCCATTACCGGTACACTCACCATCTGTGAAAGTCTTTCTACTTTCCTCAGCCACCCTGTACCGGGAGGAACATGGAGCAGTAGTGACCCTGTGGTAGCCGATGCCGCCGCAACACCGGGCTTTATAAACGGATTTATCGTAGGAACTGCCACTATCAGTTACACTTTACCGTCTGGTTGTGTGGCAACAGCGGTTGTTACCGTAACTCCTATACCGGGTAGTATCACCGGTCCCGACAACATTTGTCAGGGCGGAACCGTTACGCTTACCTCCTCACCCGCAGGCGGACTGTGGAACAGCGGATTCCCAGGCATTGCTTCGATCGGTGCAACAACCGGTCTCGTATCAGGACTTACAGGTGGCACAACAACTATTACTTACACTTTGCCATCAGGCTGCTTCCGCGTCATCGCGTTCACAGTAAATCCACTACCGGCGCCAATTGCAGGCGGTACATCCATCTGCGTTTCCGGAACACTTTCACTGACCAACACAACTGCAGGCGGAACATGGAGTAGCTCTGCTCCGTCAGTTGGCACCATCGATACCGTAACCGGTGTCTTCACCGGCGTCACCGCCGGCACAACGGTAGTGAGTTACATACTCCCTACTGGTTGTTTCCGCACCACAACTATCAACGTTACCGCGGGCGTAGCTCCGATAACGGGCGACCTCGATATCTGCTATTTCGCACCCGGAATCATGCTTTCTTGTGCCACACCGGGCGGCACATGGAGCAGTAGCGACGTGACCGTTGCAACCATCGGCTCTCTTACCGGTATATACGCATGGTCAACTGCTCCATCAGGAACGGCAACCATATCATATGTTCTGGGCTCAGGCTGCTTCTCTACCGTTGTTGTAACTGTCAACCCGATGGATAACATATTCGGTGTGACTTCTGTTTGTATGGGATCCACCAGCACGCTTACCAACCCTACCCCTCCTGTGGGTACCGGTACGTGGACAAGTGGTGACGTTACCGTTTATACGATCGGTGCTTCAACTGGGGTTATCACACCTGTGGCCCCAGGCGTAGCTTCAGTAACCTACACAATGCCTGTTACGGGTTGTTCAGTCACCAATACTGTAACGATCAACCCACTTCCGGCGCCACTCACCGGCGAGCTGGTGACATGTGTCGGAAATACCACAACCATTTCCTCATCACCTGCCGGCGGTACATGGACTATGACTCCGGGCGGATTTGCTACTATGGCGCCTCCCGGAACTTTCACAGGTATTGCGGTAGGAACTACGAATATCACTTATTCCATTCCACCGGCGTTGTGCTTCCGCGAAGCTGTGCTTACTGTTAACCCAACTCCGGCTGCTATCACGGGACTAACTGTATTATGCCCCGGTATCACATCTGCACTCAGCCACACTACTTCCGGCGGAACATGGAGCAGCAGCACACCAGCTGTCGCTACCATAGGATCATCTTCGGGTGTGGTAACAGGTGTGGGTCTCGCAGGGGGAACAACAACAATAACATATGCACTCCCTTCTTCTGCATGCTTCACAACAGTTGTGGTAACTGTGCAACCGGCTCCTAATGCGATCACCGGTACGCTTGCAGTTTGTGCAGGATCTAACACTACTTTAAGCACAACGAGCATCGGTGCCACATGGAGCAGCAGCAACACTGCTGTCGCGACAATCGGATCTTCATCAGGCACTGTTAACGGCGTAGCTGCAGGTACTGCGACAATCACTTGCTTTGGCACCAATGGCTGCACGCGCACAGCAGTTGTAACAGTAAATCCATTGCCTGCAGTCATTACGGGCAGCAATACTGTTTGTACTGGCGTTACAACAACACTTAATTCCACAACACCGGGCGGAACATGGACCAGCAGCAATGCAGCGGTTGGTACTGTAAGTGCCGGTGGCGGCGTTGTGGGTGGTATATCTGCAAATACAGTTACTATTACTTACGCTCTTTCTACCGGTTGCTTCCGCACTTACCAGATGACGGTAAATGCTACACCAACCGCCTTCACACCTACTACCAATGCGCTTTGTATCGGCAACTCTGTAACATTCGCGTCCACGCCGGGCGCAGGAACTTGGGCCAGCAGCAACACAGCCGTGGCAACTGCAGGTGCTGGTACCGGACTCATCTCATCCGTTGCAGTAGGTATCACAACGATCTCTTACACACATCCTACAAACGGCTGTGTACGCACAAGAGTACTCACCGTGAACCCGCTGCCTGCGACGATCGGTGGTTCTACTACCATCTGTCCTGCATCTACAGTTACGATGACCAACTCCGATGCTGGTGGTACATGGAGCAGTAGCAATCCGGCTGTCGGCACCATCGTTGCCGGCACAGGCGCTCTTACAGGCATCTCTGGTGGTGTTACGACTATTACTTATACATTGAGTACAGGTTGTATCCGCACTACCGATGTTACAGTCATAGCAGCTCCTGTAGCGCTGATATCTCCGATAGGTGATACAATTCTGTGTCCCGGTGATTTTGTTACACTCACTTCAAGCGCGGCAGCAGGTGCTACCTACCAGTGGTACAATGGCGGCGTACTCATTCCCGGGGTAACCACACCAACCTACACCACCGGCACCGGAGGTACTTATCAGGTACGTGTAAGTGTTGCTGCAGGTTGCTCTACGCTGTCTCCGATTCAGAATGTGTCTGTTGTTCCTGCAACCGCGACTATAACAGTTCCGGGCGGTTCAACGACAGGTTGTGCCGGAACGGGCATTGCACTCAATGCCAATACCGGTGTCGGACTTTCTTATCAGTGGGAATTGGCCGGAAGTGCCATTGCGGGCGCAACCGCCAGTACCTATACTGCACTCACCAGCGGCAACTATACAGTACGTATAACAAACGGTGCGGGTTGTTTTGCTACTTCAGCACCTACGACCATCACAATTGTCCCTGCTCCGTCCAACGTTGTTACTGCTTCCGGTCCGCTTACCTTCTGTACAGGTGGCAGCGTAACATTATCTGCTGCAACAGGAACCGGCTATACCTACCAATGGCACAACAGCGCAGGCCCTATCGCCGGCGCAACTATGTCTTCGTATACCACATCAATTGCTGAAAGCTACCATGTTGTTATTTCCGAGCCAACCGGTTGTACCACAACAACTGCTATCGTAAACGTGACGGTTAATCCATTGCCGAACGCGGCCATCACTCCGGGCGGACCTACTTTGTTCTGCTCTGGTGGCGTTGTCGCGCTTTCAGCTGCTCCGGGCTTCGCTTACCAGTGGTACCGCAATGGCACAGCTATCGCCGGTGCTACCAGCGCTGCATACCTCGCCAACACTACAGGTGGATACAGGGTTCGTGTCACAAATACCACTACCGGTTGTACGGCCATGACAGCGGCAGACACCACCGTGAACGTGGTTGCGTCACCAACAGTTGTCGCACTCACTCCTGCTAAGTTCTGCTGGGGAGGTAGTTCGCTGTTGTCAACGTCAGCATCATCTCTCGGATATGCTATCAGCTATCAGTGGTACTTCAACACAAGTGCTATCGTAGGTGCTACCAATCCTACCTACAACGCGACAACTCCGGGCAACTACTCATGTACAATTTCTGTTCCGTCTAGCTGCACTGCATCTACCGGCCCGATAGCGGTGTCTCAGGTGCCATTGCCTGATCCGCCAATTTCGTTCACAGGCAGCGCCGTGAAAACAGGCAACTACTATGTCACCTACCAATGGTACAAAAACCTGATCGCTATACCGGGTGCCACTTCATATATGACACCATCAACCGGGGCTGGCAGCTACAAAGTTGCAGTTACCGATACCAACGGCTGTCAGGCTGTAAGTGCGGCCTACGTTTTGGGTGGCGGCCCTACTGCAGTTGAAAATGTAAACAACATCGATGTCAGCATATTCCCTAATCCTGCCAACCAGACTGTGCACATTGCCTGCCCTGTTGCTGCGAGGGTGGTGATTACGGGTGTCGATGGCAAAGTACTCATCAACATGCCTGACACTAAAGAGATCAATGTCGCTCATCTTGCCGATGGTTTGTACATGATCTCAGTGTTCGATACATCAAACAACCTGCTAAAAACAGAAAAGCTCATCAAGCGTTCTGAATAACAGAATAGCTGAATGAATATAAAAAGAGAGGGCTGCCGGTTGGCAGCCCTCTCTTTTTATCAGATCCGTCTTTCAAATGAATTTGTTATCCCGTGCTGCCTTGATAGCATCCGCTTTCGAATGTACATCAAGCTTGTGGTAGATGTTTTTTATATGCGATTTCACTGTCTCCAGATCGATAAACAACTCATCGGCAATTCGTTTACGACTCTTTCCTGTAGCTATCTGTTCCAATATCTCTGTCTCTCTGCGCGTAAGGGGTGACGCGTCATTTCTTTTAAAGGAAGAGATCACCATCCGTGCTATGTTCGCACTCATCGGGCCGCCACCCTCCATCACTTCATGTATCGCCGATACGATCTTTTCCGGTGGAGTGTTCTTAGTGAGGTAACCTGCTGCACCGTTACCCAGTGCACGAAATATCAGTAACTCCTGTTCATACACGGTCAAAATAAGAATGTGGGTATCGGGCAGCACCTTCTTAAGTTTTGGCAAAGCGTCTATACCCGATATACCAGGCAACTCCACATCCAGCAATATCACATCAGGGTCGTCCTGCGCAATATGTTTCGCAGCATCTTCATAGGACGGATACGTACCGCAGATCTTGTAACCGGCAGTATTCCCTATCAGGAAAGCATATCCCTCCCTTATTGTTTCGTCATCTTCTATGATCGCCACCTTTATGTCCAGATCTCTTTTCATAGCTGATTATTTATGCAAATTTCCAACAATTTAAAATCCTGCAACTCACCTGTTTTGAGGTATTTTAAAGGTCAGGGTGATAATGGTCCCCTTACCCGGCCGCGAGTCACTGTATAGTTTGCCGTTCAACCTGCCTGCCCGTGTTTGCATGTTGGCAAGACCATTTCCTTTTCGGGCCACATGTACATCAAACCCGGCCCCGTCATCTTTCAGCACTATCTGTAGCGTATTTTTCGACTTCCAGGTCACATCCATCAAAACCTGCTGTGCCTGCGCATACTTTAAGGCGTTATTAAGCGCCTCTTTAAAGATCATGATCAAATTCCGGCTCATCTCCATGTCCAGCCTGTATTGACGCCACTTACTGTCGTCGCCGGTAAATACAAATCGGACGTCTGTATCCTGAAACAACTCGTTCCCGAAATCACGTATCCGGTATAGTATCTCATAAAGCACATCGTTCGACGGCTTCAACGACCACAGGATATCCCTTGTGCCGCTGTATAGCTGACCGGTGTTGTCTTCTATCTGACCCAATATACGAGTGGTCTCTGGCGTCAGTGGCAGTTTCGTTTTCAGCACGCTTGTCAGGACATTAATGCGAGTTAGCTTATTACCGATCTCATCATGAAAATCTTCTGCCGTCCTCGTTCTTATCTTGCCCTGCTCTTCAGCGCGCAGTTTTGCCAACAATCGTTCTCTGCGTTGCTTTCTGCTACTTATACTATACTGAATGAAGACACCCAGCAACAACATGGCACCCAATGCCACAAAACGGAACCATGCCGTTTTATGGAATGGCGCAACTATCTCAAACGAATACCTCAGCTCTTGTGTTGTAATACCGGCATCGCTGCGACACTGCACCCTGAAGAGATACTTGCCCGGTGGCAATGCCGAATAGGTCACCGTATTCGCAGTTGACCAGTCCGACCATGGCGCATCTGTCCCCTCAATACGATATCGGTACAATACCTGCTGTGCACCACTCAGGGTCACCGCCTGAAACGTGAAGGCAATATTGTTCTTCTTATAGGGCAACTTCAGGCTATGCGGAACTCCATACCAGTTATCAAGGCTGTCATACCATTGCGGGTCTATCACACTCTCTCCTGCTATCTTCACCGATTGCAGTACAATATGGGTAGGCAACGATGTTACTGCCTTGGTGTTCGGGTCATAGTGCAACGCGCCATTCGTAGTCCCGAACCATAAGCTGCCGTCGGGCTGTTTCAACACAGCATTGATGTTGCTCTCCATGCCCATTATGCCCTGCGCCTTTCCGTAAAAGTTCACCACCGGCTCGCTTCCCTTATTATAACTGATCTTATGTATCCCGAAACCAGTACCCACCCAGATATTACCGTCATTATCGGCTACCATATTGTAGATAAAATCCGACCTCAAACCCGAGCTTTTGTCGATGACGCGCACCCTTCGTGTATCAAGATCAAAAACCAGCACACCATTATCTCCACTGCCAAACCAAAGCTCCCGTCCTCGTTTTAGAAAACACTGCACTGCAGAACTGTCCACTATGGTACGCGTAACGAACGGACGCGACTCACCTTCATGAAACAAGCGCAACCCGGCTTCTGTAGCTATCAGTGTACTGTCATAGCCTATAGTGAGAAAGGAATATACCGGGCTATTAAACGTGTCGGCAAGTTTAAATTCGCCCTGTTCCAACACCATTACACCATTAGTAAAACCTATCCATAAACGACTGAAGGTATCTACATAAAGACTGCTCACGTAGTTCGACAGAAGTGCATGCTCCGGCTGCACATACTGTCTGAATATACCTCCATCATAATTCCAGAGACCACGCCCCCTTGTACCTATCCACAACCCTGAATATGGAGTATAGCACAAGGACATGACCGGAGGTACCGGGCTCGACGGAAATGAAAGCGGACTTATCTTCTTATCCCTGAAAACATACAACCCGGCATCATAGGTACCTAAGAACAGCGAATCTCGCCCGTTCCCGGCAAGCGCCATCACCTGTGCGCTCGGCAAGCCGGTGCTGCCATCCAGCCCCGTAAACTGTGTACCTGAGAACCGGAACAACCCCTGGCCGTCCGACGCAAGCCAAATGCTACCCTCATTATCACGTAGCACATAGTTTACTGTATTGTCTGTCAGTCCGCTGGCCCTGTTGTAAATGGTGGACACATCCTTGTCTGCTTTTAACACGCCACTCGATGTCCCAATCCACCACGCGCCATTGTTATCCAACGCGGCCGATGTGATCAAACCTGGTATCGTTAGCGGAGTCCCCGCCACCTCAAATAGCTTTGGACCACCCGCGCCCACCGTAAACACAGCACCACTCACGACCATCAATACCGCGCCGCCTGCACCTCGGAACAAATGAACACTACCACCTGCCAATTCTTCAGGCACAGTCCACACAACCCGCCATTTGCCATCGGCATAGCGCAACAGCTCACCATTCTTAGCAGCAAGCAATCCGTTACTGCTATTCACTATCGCCGACACCGAACCCGGTTGACCCGGCGTTTCGGCAAATCTGATCCCGCCATCTGCCACAACATAGAGCGCCCCATTTACACACCACCACACCGAATCATTCATCACCACTATCTGCTGCTGATAATTGCGCCCGCTCGATACACCGCCTTGCAATCTGTAGTGCTTAAAAGTCCGTCCGTTAAAACAGGATAGTCCCTCCGAACTACCTATCCATACGTTGTTGTGACTGTCTGTTGCCAACCCCCGCACCATATTGTGCAGCAAGCCATTACGCACGCTGTAATTGGTAAAATTCCGTCCGTCAAATCTCGACAGCCCTCCCAGCGTGCCTATCCATAAGTTCCCGGTCTTGTCTTGCGCAAGGCACGTTGCCTGAGACTGTAAAAGGCCGTCTTCAACGCTCAGATTGTGAAAATGATAGCGCTGCGCGAATGAACCGGTGCAATACAGCATCAAAACAAACAACGGCAGCAACCGTTCTCTTGACCCGAAAAAAGAAAGCACCCGTTTCATAGCCCTGTGAAATTACTTCATATACATCACATGCAGGTTGCGCACTGCTTTTTGCCCCCATAAATACCCCTACTGCAATCCCATAAAACAGCGATTGCCTGCAAAGGCAGGCAATTCTGAGATCATAGTGAAAGGCAAATATGCTGATGCACCCGCTTCCGGGCATAACTTATTCCCACTGCAAACATATGCCTCCCTCACAGAACAACGAATACCACTTTTGTGGTATTACTCAAAAAAAAACGAAAGTGGACGCACGGCATGTGCTTCCACTCTTGAACGCTTTCAGAAATTACTTCACTACAGAAAACCTCGATGTGAGCTGCACTCCTTCTCCTTGCAGGCGCACCATATACATGCCATCGCCCAACATATGCACAGGCAGTGCCAACTCATTCACTCCCGTCTTAAGCAGTTCGTTGTTTGCCCTGTAAACTACCTGTCCGGCAAGGTTCAATATCGAAACACTAACGTTTGTCTGCACAGGCATTTCCACCCTCACAGTTATCTCGTTCGTAGCAGGGTTAGGAAACACAGACTGTACCGAACCTGCAGACACCACTTCACCTACACCTACACTTGGCGGTGGCGTGGCTTTATAGTACTTCACATCACTTACATAAGGTGTGGCACTTTCGGTGGTATCGTAGCTGACTGTCAGCAACGGCGAGTGGAAACCTGACATATACCAAGAGTACTCTTCTGTCTGGCGCACATTCACGTTTGACATACCCATGAAGTATACACTGTCCTTGATGATGCGAACAGACTTCATCCTCAGGACATTATTAAATGTGCCGTTCGGCAACTTCAGCGTACCGTAAGCGTCGCAAATGCTGTTGGTGTATCCGCTGAGGTACAGATCAGCACCCATCATATTGATCTTCGCCCTGAAGGTGTCCTTTACAACGGTATTGTAGGTAAGCGGGAACTTGGTAAGCGTGCTGCGGTCGCTGAAAAGGATGGGGCTACCATCTGAGAACACGCCCATCAATTCTATACCGTCAACTCCCGAGACACCATATGTATATTCGCTATCGTGAAACATCACGATATTGGCTCCCGGAAAGGAGTCGCAATAAGGTGTTGCTGCACACGTAAGATAGGAAGTCGTGTCGCTATCGTTCTTTACCAATGCCGACATGTCCCACATTACTGATGCGCCCGATGCACCCTTGCCCGCATGGGCCGTGTCGCATAAGTAACCGTAGAATATGTCGCCGGCTACCGGGTTGTTTGTTGCTTTGGTGAGGGTCACTTGTCCGAATACGGTTGTTGTTGCTGCCATTACGAGGCCGAGTAAAATTTGCTTTTTCATGGAATTGAATTGTTTTTTGATTCAGATTCCATTGTTCAAATCCCGTGCCAGTAAAGGGTTTCAGAAGATCAGTTAACAAGAGTTTAGAGTAACTGACGCCAAGCAGTTAGACTTTCGTTAAGGGGCAAATAAAGCCGTTTTTTGAGTAGGGGTACAGGTAGTGCATGTGCGTTATTACAGGTTTGCACCACCGCGGGAATAGCCTAATTGGCAGGAACGTCCCAATCAGGGTAGTCGGCGTTCCAGTTGATCTTTTCGCCGGTTGTACCCAGCCCCATCAACTTATTCAACCGCATCGTGATGCCGATCTCGTTATATGGGCCCGATATATGATAATAAGAACGGCCATACTGAATAACGAATTTCTTCAGGTCCACCGTTGCGCCGAATGAAAAACCTGCTACACCCTTTATGGTCTGTAGTGCCATTTCCTGCCTGCGCAGCACGTTATAGGCACCCGTCACCGATATCTTCTTACCCAGCGTTACCTCAGCTCCGAAAATGAAGTGTCGGAACAACTTATCTGTAAAGTAGCTTTTCTGCTTTGTATTGCTGTCGGTGGTGCTCACCAGTGTGTTGGTCTGTATGTCGGCCGGATTATCGTAACGGATATTCCATTCATACAGATGATGTACGGTAGAGAACAGACGCAGCGGCAGGTGTTTGAAACGCTTCGACACGCCAAATTGAAGATCGAACGGTATCGGCTCGGCCGGATTCTCTGCTGTATATCGGTCCAGCATCACGCCCATATTCTTGGCCACAATACCAATATCCCACATCGAGGCAGTATCGTAATAATTCACGCCCACATCCATCATAGCGGCCGTGGCTCTCGTAGTATACAAAGACGAGTGTGCCATCTTGAGCGCAGCACCATAACGCCAGTGTTGCCCGTAACTGCGGGCAGCTCCCATCGTTATCGCATAATCCGAAGCCTTGAAATCGCCCTCTTCCACACCCGTTGCCGTGGTATACTTAAAGGTGCCGTAGTTCATGTACTGGACGCCGCCAAAGAAAGAAGTATTGATCTTGGCCGAATGAAACCCGTACAGCAGGTTTGATGCACTCATACCGGCGTACAGTCCATTATAATTGACCTGCAATTGGTTGTGCAGGCCGGCGCGCATCAGCGAAGGATTTTGGAACGCCAGCGAAATATCGTTTCCCGGATGCGCCACATTGATGCCACCCATCGCGGACACATGGGGCGAATTGGATAACCTCAGGAATTCAAACGCAAACTGACCGCCATTCACCTGTGCACGGCTTGCCACCGGCACCATTGCAGCCGCAAACAGAGTTGCCGCTGCTACTACGCCCCTACATCTTTGTGTGAGTTCTGCTGCTTTTGAAAACGTCCTCATATTACTTCCTTGCTCCTGATAAACGTATCGCGCCTTCTTTTATTGTTTCTTCTCAATACAAGGGCAGGGATCATCCCTGCCCTTATAAGTTCAATATCTGAGATGATTATTATCCGTTTGCTTTCTGCATGTCTTCAACGATCAGCGAACTTACCCCTGTATTAGAGAAGCCACCATCGTGGAAAAGGTTCTGCATGGTCACCATGCGGGTATAATCGCTGAAGAACATGATGCAGTATTTGGCGCAATCTTCTGCACTGGCATTACCCAGCGGAGACATCTTATCAGCATAACTGTAGAACACATCAAAGCCCGATACACCTGAACCTGCTGTGGTTACTGTTGGTGACTGTGATATAGTGTTCACTCGCACTTTCTTCTTAAAGCCGTAGTGGTAACCAAAGCTGCGGGCAATGCTCTCCAGCACCGCTTTCGCGTCGGCCATATCGTTGTAGCCGGGGAAGGTACGCTGCGCGGCTATATAGCTCAACGCCACTACCGATCCCCACTCGTTGATCGCGTCTGCCTTCATGGCCGCCTGCAGTACCCTGTGCAGCGACAAAGCTGATATATCCAGGGTCTTGAGGAAATTCTCGTGATTGCTTTCTGTGTAAGGAATTGTCTTGCGCACATTCGGCGACATACCTATCGAGTGCAGAATGAAATCCACTTTGCCACCCAGTATCTCCATGCTCTTTACCATCAGCGCGTCCAGATCAGCGTCAGACGTTGCATCAGCAGGAATCACCTGTGCATTACATTGTGCTGCCAGTTCATTGATCTTACCCATGCGCAGTGCTATGGGCGCATTGGTAAGCACTATCTGTGCGCCCTCGGCAACAGCCTCCAGTGCGGTTTTCCATGCAATTGAGCGTTCGTCCAGCGCTCCGAAAATGATCCCTTTCTTTCCTTTAAGCAATTGATTTGCCATATATTCAATTAAATAATTACCAAATG